>Ga0228535_1000092_pt1:0-15000 | contig 274441 bp, 272 predicted proteins | sample SJ1metagenome_FD_168457 | JGI IMG/M metagenome (GOLD analysis project Ga0228535, IMG submission 168457) | Enriched culture of PCE-dechlorinating microbial communities from Ithaca, New York, USA - SJ1 | ecosystem: Engineered > Modeled > Simulated communities (microbial... > Unclassified...
GGGTGGGGTCAAGTATTGGATGAAAACCGGTCTAAAAAGGAACTTATGGATGAATTGATTGAATTAAGAACTATTTTAGAATTAAAAGAGGAATCCCTAAAAAAAATCATCCATAACCGTGAAATTTTATCTCAAACTGCCTTACAGAGAAGAAATGGAAATTAAATGATTATCGGGGTATGGAGGTTATTTAATTGCCGGTTAATCTGGATGAATCAAGTTCTTCATTTCGGATTTTTATTATATCAGTTCTAATATTCATTTCATGTCTGTTAACCTATTATTTTCACTTTGTTCTAGGAAAAGGAATAGTATTTTCCCAGTTTTACTATATTCCCATTATACTAGCGGCGTTTTGGTGGAAAAGAAAGGGAATATTAGTGTCATTATTTTTGGCATCACTCTTACTCCTTACTGAGTTAATTACTCCTGTAGATGTGTTTGTTCAGGAAGTGTTAAGAGCCATTATCTTGGTTTCAGTCAGTGTGATAACGGTGTTCATAAGTGAAAAAATAGAGAAAACACAGATTAAACTCGCCATCAGTGAAGAAAAATACCGTAACATAGTAGAAACCACACATGAGGGCATAGTAGTTGGAGATATCCAGGGAACTATCCTTTATGTTAATCAGAGAATGTGTGAATTGTTGGGGTATGAAAGAGAGGAGATGGAAAATCATAATATTTTTGAATTTACACCGGAAGATGAAAGAGATATTCTGGTTGAGACCAGAAAAAAAGTAGCCGAAGGCGAAAGGATTGCTTTTTACCCGGAATTCCGTAGGAAAGATGGTTCTAAACTGTGGACATTAGCCCAGGCCTCTCCATTATATGATGATCAGGGCCAGTACATGGCCAATCTTTACATGCACAGTGACATCACCGAACTTAAAAAAGCCAGAAAGGCACTGGAAGTATCCTATGCTCAGTTGGAAAACAAGGTGGAGGAACGTACCCGGGAATTAAATGAAAGTGAAGAGAAATACCGAAAACTTTTTGAAAAAAACCCTGATTACAACATACTTTTTGATACGAATGGCGTAATTAGGGAAGTAAATGAGGCCACAGTTAAGATGATGGGGTTGTCAAAAGATGAAATAGTGGGTAAAAAATTCACAGAATTGGAATCAATACCTCCCGAGAATGTGTCCTCTATTTTGGGGGAATTGTTCCGCATACTGGAAGGAAAAGAGATTAAACCATTTGAATCTAAATTTATAGACGGAAATGGTGATATACATTATATTATAATCCACGCCATACCCTTCCTGGAGAAGGGGAAGGTTGAACGTATACTGGGAATAGGTGCAGATATCACTCAACTAAAAAAAGCAGAAAACAAGATACTATCATCTTTAAGTGAAAAGGAAGCCCTGTTAAGGGAAATTCACCACCGAGTGAATAACAACATGCAGATCATCTCCAGTTTGCTCAACCTCCAGACCCTCTACGTCCATGAGGAGGAAACTAAAGAAGTTCTCCAGGACAGTCAAAGGCGAGTTAAATCCATGGCCATGGTCCACGAAAAACTGTACCGGGCTGGTGATCTTAGTCACATCAAATTTAAAGAATACACCGAGAAGCTTGTTTCGGACATTTTCAGTACGTACAACCGTAGAACTGGTGATATAAAGTTTATTTTAAACATGGATGAAATTGAACTAAACATGGAGACAGCCATACCCTTAGGTCTCATAATTAACGAACTGGTGACCAACAGCCTTAAATTCGCCTTTCCAGAGAACGAAGGTTCAATAACCATTGAGCTTGAAAACAATAATGGCCAATTCGTTTTAACTGTTGCTGATGATGGGATAGGTTTGCCCCCAGATTTTGATTTGAACAAAACACACTCTCTTGGCTTGCGATTAGTTAACAGTTTGGTAATCCAGCTGGATGGTGAAATAAGCATGGATTCCAGTCAGGGGGCAGAATATAAAATCACTTTCCGTGAATTGGATTACAGTGGAAGGTTTTAATTTGCCTTTTCAGGTTTAAGACGTAAACTGGATGAATTTTGTAAGGTACACTTGTTTGTTCCCTGACATACTTACTTATCAATTATTATGCCCTCTTACTTATCACATAGTAAGGTGAAGATTTAGAAACCGGGGGAAATGTATTTAAAAAATGTTAATTAAGTGGTAGGTACATATCATTTTACAAACTAATTTGAGGTAAACCCATATTGAAACTTAACAACATAACTCCTGATCCAATTGTATCGGAAAAAAAGACCTGCACTGGCCCAGAAGACACTGGAAAGGAAACCAAAATGGTAGTACTCCAATCCATTGGGTACCCCTTCCTGTGCAACCTGGTGGAGAACCCTAAAATTGAGATATTCGACACTGAACTTTTCGAACTCTATGCCCGGGAGCAGTGGGCAGGTTATACAGTGAAAGAAGGTTCATTCCTTTTTGACCAGAAATTACTGCCTGATTTTGCATTTAAGGTGATAAAGGCCCATCCAGATGACTCACGCATAACCCAGAACACTTCCATACTTCTCATGGAGGTGGAAGAGGTTCGTGAGGTTAAGAAGGTGGAAAGTAACTTTAAAATGAGTGATGTTATTGGTCAGGATCGGGCCAAGACCAAGTGTAAAATCATCACCAAGTACCTCCAGGAACCAGAAACATTTCAGGGATGGGCACCCCGCAACGTCCTTTTCCACGGAACTCCGGGTACGGGTAAGACCATGCTGGCCAAATCATTATCTCATGAAATGCAGGTCCCTCTCTTCTTGGTTAAGGCTACCAGTCTTATTGGGGAACATGTGGGTGATGGGGCACGTCAGATACACGATCTTTTTGAAGCAGCATCAGCCTGTGCACCGGCTGTGATTTTCATAGATGAAATAGATGCCATTGGTCTGGACCGTAAGTACCAGTCCTTACGGGGTGATGTTTCTGAAGTGGTCAATGCCCTTTTAACTGAACTGGATGGTATCAACCCCAATCTGGGGGTGGTAACCATTGGAGCTACTAACAATCCTCAATTACTTGATTACGCACTTAGAAGTCGTTTTGAAGAGGAAATTGAGTTTGTTCTTCCGGATGAAGGTGAAAGGAAAAGAATACTGGAAATGTACATTGAATCCATGCCTTTACCAGTTGATGTTAACGTGAAAAAACTGGCCAGCCTCTCCAAGGGCATGTCTGGTAGGGATATCAAGGACCGGCTGCTTAAAGTGGCGTTACACAAGGCTATATCCGAAGACCAGGAAAGTGTTACCTGGGAAAACTTCCAGTACGCATTGAAACATCATGAAAAAGAGAAAAACGAACCCAAAGGCATGTTTGCATAATTCTCTTTTTTTTAAATAAACTAAATTTTCTATATTTTTTTCATTTTTTTCTTTTATCTTTTATTTTCTACCCAGATTTATCATTAAGTGGGGAAACAGTTTTATCCTGATAACCATCATACTGTAAATTTAGTATAAGTCATTACTTCGGTTATTATGGAAATGGGTAAATTATGGGATGTTGTGGACAATAATTTAATGGATGGGGAAAGTCTTGGTTGCCAATAGAAACTTAAAAATTATTTTAAAGGATGCTGCAAGTTATGCACTTTCGGACTGGCGCAATTTTTTGATACTGGGGTTAATACTGCTTTTAGCGGACCATGCTATGGATTTGTATTCAGCTTCCACCGGTAACAGTGTACTGGATATTTTAATACTTGCATCCATTGTGGGAGTTGTCATCTTATTGTCCTTTATTGAAATAGGATATGGTTTCCGTATAGTAGAGGAAACAGTTGAAGGATCAACCCGCCCGCCTAGTTTCCATCATCCCTTAAATCTTTTTGTCCATGGAATAAAAGAGAGTCTGATTCTCATTGTTTATTTTATGTTGCCTTTCTTATTAGTGGTTCTTGGGCTTTCTGAATTAGGAGACCTTTTAGACTTTGATTCACAGTGGGGAATGGCCCTGCTGATCCTGGGGATGCTGGTTTTCTTAGTCTGTTTCAACATCCTAATGCAGGGAGCGATTTTGACCATGGCCCATCATCGTGGAAGCCTCCGCTGGGGATTTAACATGCCCCAAGTCTTTAAAAAGATAAGAATGGTCGGTCTGAGGAACATGTTCATGGTCACGATTATTACGGGGGTAGTGCTTTACCTTATCCGCCAGATACTTTTTGATGCACTCCACGAAATACCCTACTTGGGCTCTACTGTGGGAGAGTTAATAGGCACAGTTTTAATTGCTCCCTTCCTCCTGATAGTTACCACCCGTTTACTGGGACTAATCGATGTACAGGGGTAAATAATAGTGACTCTCTTTAAAATTACGGTTAGGTGGGGTAGTGAGGAACTTGGATTTGGATTTTAAGTTCCTTAATAAAATAAATGAATTGTAAAATAAATCTATGGGGATGTATTATAAAATAAGAAGATGTATCAGTTTTTATTCTTGAAAATATACTTGGCCGTGTTTAGAACATCTTTATTATTATTTTCGGCGGCTTCTTTTAGGTTATGGATGATGTCTAAAAACACGCGGTCTACCACCACCTTGGTAAGGTCATCAACCACCTTTTCCTTACCATTCATGTCTCCCAGCTTGCGGAAGGCCTTCTGGGTTTCCCGCATTCTGATGGTCTCAGCCTGAGCCCTTATCTGAGCGATGACTGGTTCCACTTCCAGGTGTCGCAGTGATTTTTCCAGGAGTTCTAATTCATCGGCAATGATTTTTTCGGCTTCTTTTGCTTCGGTTTCCCTTATTTTTTTGTTTTTATCGGCTATGCCTCTTAAATCATCAATGTTATATAGTTTAACCCCTAGCTGGGCAACTTCCTCTTCAATATCCCGGGGATTGGCAATGTCAATCATCACCATGGTCTGGAGATGTTCAGGGGGTACCGCCTCACTCACCTTTTCCTGGGTGAGAATGTTGTGTGGTGCTCCGGTGGCACTGATAACCACATCGGCATCGGACATTGCTTGGGATAAACTGTCAAAATGGATGGCACTTCCTCCCAGCTCCTTGGCTAGGCAGACTGCCCTGTCATAGGTGCGGTTGGCCACCACAATCGCCTGGAGATGTTTCTCTACCAGTGCTTTGGCTACCAGTGTTCCCATTTTACCGGCCCCAATAACCAGCACTTTTTTACATTTAAGGTTTCCAAGGACGGATTCTGCTAAATTCACTGCAGCAGAGCCTATTGAAACTGAACCCTGATTTATCCGTGTTTTTTTACGTACAGATTGTCCTACGTGTATGGCTTTGGTAAAAACAGTACTCAGTACCTGACCACAACAATCAGTTTTAACACTAACTTTGTAAGCATCCTTTAACTGACCTAATATTTGGTCTTCGCCAATGATCATGGATTCTAATCCGCATGAAAGTTTTAAAACATGTTCAAGGGCTTTTTCATCCTTTTCAACTACCAGGCCGTTCCAGTGATAGTCCAGGGGAGCTTCATCCATGACCAAATAGATTTCTGCACGGTTGCAGGTTTTCAACTGGATGAATTCCTGCACTTGATGTTCTTTCTGTATTTTCGCGAATATGTCCTCCATGGTAGTGGTGGACTCTTCAATTTTATTGATATCCGCGGTTTTGTGGTCAATTCGGATGTTAAGAATCACTTTAACCCTCCTGAATACTGGAAGATGTATTTGTATTACCTTTTTTCAAATTACCCTGGTGGCTTTTACTAGGTTTGGTATAAACTAATAATTAGGTAATGGATTTATGGACTATTTTTAGTTTATTTATTAATCTAGGTCACGAGGGGTCTGGATAAAATGGACAATGTAATTTTTGGCCTCTTCCAATTTTCCCCTATCTAAAAATTCATTAACCTTTTTATCATTTAAGATTTGGTATAAATAATCACGACGCTTCTTTTGATCCGGCACCTTTTCCTTCAATAACTCACGGGTGAAATGCTGTAATTCCAGTTGAAGGATATCTTCTTCACTCACCACGGCCTGGATGCGTTTTCGCAGTTCTTTGGCCATAAGTGGGCTTTTACCCTGGGTGAAAATGGAAAACTGTACATCTTTAATAAAAAATGAGGAGGGAACAATGAGGTTTCCCTCTTCCGGGCAGTCAGCACGATTTACAAGTTTATCTTCAGCTAACTGGGCCACTTTTTGGTTCAATTGGTGATCTCCACTGGCTACTACCACTAAATCTGCCCAATCTATCCACTGTGGAAGTTCAGCACGAGGTTTGTGGGTGGCTCCTAATTTTATCAGTTGGGGAGGAATTTTACCTCCGCTTATCACTACATTAGCCCCGGCATCCAGAAAACGAAGCGCTCTTCGCTGGCCGACTTCCCCGGCTCCCACCACCAGGACATTTTTATCCGGCATCTTTAGGTAGAGGGGAGTCCATCCCATCTTCACACGTCCACTTAGATTTCCAGATTTTTCATCCGGAGAACCTTAATTGCAGTTTTCAGGTCGTTACCACATTCCGAGAGAACCTGTGAAGCCTCCTCTCGGGAGACATCGAATGTGTCGGCCAGTGCTTTAATGCTCTCCTCGTTGTCGGTAGGTTCATGACCCACCAGTTCCTGTGATAACTGGTGTTTTAAATCCATGTACTCTTCACTGCTCATACCAATTCTGCGCAGCACCATATCCCTCAGGGGGCATGGTTTGGATGGTTTGCAGCACCACACCAGGGATCCAAAACAGGTTCCTTCGCCCTCACCCAGACGAGTTTTTTCTCCAAATTTCTCTTTAATCTCCACGTACTCTTGAGGCGTCATTCCTGCCTCTTCAAGAGCGAATACAATAGGACAAGGTTTAACAGGCGGACAACAAAAAGTCAAAGCTCTCTTATCTCCCCCTCGGCATACATGTGATGGTGAATCTTCCCAAGCCATCTTATTCCTCCTTTAACATTTTTTTCTTCTCTGAAGGGGTTAAATCTTCCACAATATCAGCGGGTAAACCGGTTTTAAGGATTTTTCCTCCTCTCATGAGGGCGGCCCGGTCACAGACATCAAGTACAAAGTCCATGTCGTGGCTTATAATAACAAAGGTCTGTTTCAATTCATCTCGGGCCTTCCGGATGGAATCAGTAACCTGCACCCGGGTCATGGGGTCCATGGTACCGGTTGGTTCATCAAGGATGACGATGTTAGGTTCTTTAATGAGAACCTGGGCCAGTGCCACCCGGTGTCTTTCTCCTCCACTCAGTTCATCCGGATATTTGGTGATTATTTTTTCAGCATATTCTTCATCAAATCCCACAGCATTCAGCACGTAAAGTGCTTTCATTTTAGCAAATTCTGCGGGTAATTCCAGGCTTATTGCTTCAGTTAAGTTTCCCAGAACATTTCTGTGGGGATAAAGGCTGTATTCCTGGTGTAATATTCCCAGGTAGGGTTTAACCCTGCCCCGACCGAATATACCCTTTTCAGTCATATCTATCCAGTTATCCCCTAATTTAACCATGATCTGCCCACCACTGGGGTCGGTGAGGCCATAGAGAATACGGGAAAGGGTGGTCTTACCGGCTCCGGAGAGTCCAACCACTCCGAATATTTCTCCTTCATCAATAACCAGGTCTATGCCATCTACGGCCTTAACCACTCCTCGATCAATGGAGTAGTAATGTTTTTTGACTCCTTCCATTTTTATGATGGGGCCACCGGTTTTAAATTCAGTTTTCTTCTCCGGTAGGGGGACCTGGTCCAGGAAGCTCTGCACTACAGTTTCGGGGTTCCCTTCTTCCACAATTTCTCCCTTCTCCAGCCAGATCACATGATCCGATAACTGGCGCATAACTTCTGGCCAGTGAGAGGTGATGACCATGGTGGTTCCCTTTTCCTTCACACCTTCAATCAGGGCTTGGTGGATTAATTCTGCAGTCTGAGGGTCAAGTGTACCGGTTGGTTCGTCTGCTAAAAAGAGCATTGGTTCTTTAGCAATTTGTCTAGCCAGAACAACTCTCTGTTTTTCCCCACCAGAGAGATCACGTGCTATATGAGTGATCCGATGGGTCATCTGAGCCATGTCCAGGAGATCTATGGCCATGTAGGTACTCTCTTCTTCATCACGCCCGGTGATTGATTTTATAACGTTATCAATTACCGTGTCATCTTCGTAAAGAGCAAATGTCCTTTGTAACATAATGGAGATACGGCGTTTGATTGCAGCGAAATGTTTACGGTCAGTATCCCAGAAATCAATTTCATGGGCTTCAAAGGTAACTCCGCACTGGCAAACTTTCCCAACCATGGAAGGAGGTTCTACTCTTAGACACTGTGGGCAAACAGCTACATTGTAAATGATTCGACCTGTGGTAGGGCGATAGTCCTTCATCCCCCTTAACATATTGATAAGGACGGATTTTCCAGAACCGCTTCTTCCCAGAATACCCAGAACTGAACCTTCTTCTATGGTTATGTTCAGGTTTTTCAGGATTTCCACACCATCAAAGGTTTTGGTGACGTTTTCCAATCGTATAAAAGACATTTAACCACCTTTTTTATAACAATCAAATTGAATGAGTAATCCCTCTCAAGCTTTTTTTGATCATTAGTTGTTTATCTATATGATTTCCTATTAAAAATTTTATTATATTAAAAAAATATCCTCTGCTATATTTGGGACAGATCAAAGGATAGTGTTCCCTTAATGGCAGCCCGGGCAATTGATATTCCATCGGCACCTGAAGCCAACATTTTCCTGGCAGATTCAATATCCCTAATGGAATTGTTACCAATAACGAACAAATTAGTTTCCTGACAAATAGATTGGACTGTATCATAATCAGCAGTGTCCAAACCAGGATACATTGCATCTACATGGAGAAAATCTGCCCCAGCACGGTCTATGACCCGTGAAACTTCGAGGATATCCACACCCGGTACATTAGCCCGTATCTTAACCGATACTTCACTTTTTGATTTTTGCACCACTTCTCTGGTGAATTTTTCCAGGTGGGGAATATTCTCCATAAGTGCCTGGCCACATCCCAGGTTGGTTATCTCCGGCTGCCGACAGTGGGCATTGATCTCCACCACATCCACATTCTTAAGCTGAGAAACTGCAATAATGGGTTCAGGAGTAGTAGCACGAAGATTAACCGATAACATACCGTTCCACCTGTCCTGATCTTTAACCATCAGGGATTGTTTTTCCAGATGAGAAATTAATTCGCCGGGTTTCAGGTCAAACTCTGGCCTCCCACGAGACAGTATACTTTGGCCTGCACTAATGGTGGCTGAATCTGCATTATAACCTCCCAGGGTTACCATGTCAAATCCAAGGGTTGTCATATGTCGGCAAAAAGCACCATCCGTGATGCCGGCCATGGGGGCTAGGACTTTAATAAATTCAACTCCAAATAAGTTTTTAATATGGGCAAATCTGTTGTTAGCTCAAAATTAATACCAATATGGTTTCAGAGCCTTAATTTCTAATTGATAGGTAAGATAACAACCGATAGATTAAAAAGATTTGGGAAAAATTAATATTTTTTTAACTTAAACTTATTCCTTCATAACGTGAACTAGATTGTAGGTACAACCGCCTCTGATTTCTTCCAGGGCCAGATCAGCAAGGTTAGCTGCTTTTTCTGCGTTAGGTCCCTTTCCAACACCGGCTTTAAGGGCGATATTAGTTTCTTCTTCTATTTCTTCGATAATAGTAAGCAGTCCTTCCGGGTTCATACCATTACAGGGAGACATGAAGTTATCCCCACCAATGAAAAACAGTAACGAACCTTTCTCAATTAATTTTTTCATTAAGAAATGTTGTACCCTGTTAACTATAAAAGAAGTGTCGTATGCAGGAATAATATCTGTAAGCGAATCAGTGATTCCGTTTATATCAATATGGGCAATCTGCACAAAGCTGTCATCTGGTTTCACTAGGCCTTCAATGGCCAGTATTTCGCTCCGTTCCTCGGATTGTGCTCCCCCATATTTTTGAAGTGCACTGGTGGCGCTTCGCTGTGCTTCATAGGGAGTTTCAGCAGTTCCCACGCCCATACTCACGGTTATAGGGTAACGGTTGTTGATGGACTTCTGTATACGCAGGTGGTGGTCCATATCCACGCCGTTGGTGACCGCCAGCATGTTATCAAAGCGGGTGAAGAAGACCAATCCCCCTTTGACTGCGAATTGCCTTTGAAGGTCGGCGTATAACTCTGCCTGCAGGATCTGCAGGTCTGCTTCGGCCCTTGGTGTGGGGGTAACTGTCCAGGGTCCGTAGTTGTCAATTTGAATTAAAGTCATTTGTATCATACATTTTCACCCAAAGTACATCTGGCTAAATTAATTTTATCTTCCATATTGGTCATGATGGTCTCTGTTATCATAACATCTAATATTAGTTTTTCTATTTCTTCCTGGTGATTGGCATCCACCTGGTCAATAATGATCCGATCCATAAAATCATGATACATGCTGGCCACTCCCCGGACAGAAACTTCATGACCTTTGGCCTGCATGAACTTAGCTGCCGGTCCACTAACTGGTTTATCACCCACTATAGGGGATACACCCACAACATAAGTTTTTTTAAGTGCCTTTTTAACTCTTTTAGCAGAAATTATCGGCCCGATGGAGGTTATGGGGTTTGATGGTCCAATAACCACCATATCTGAGTCTTCGATGGATTCAATTAAACCAGGGGCAGGATCCACCTTTTGGCAACTCACATCAAGTACCCGGGGGGTTCCCTGATTTTCCACCAGGAACTGGTGAAATCCCATTGCTCCCTGGTCAGTAGTTATGGTGATCTGAGATTGCTGGTTACTCATGGGAATTACTGGTGATTTAATTCCCAGTTCCTTTCTCTGAATATCCACAGCCTCAGAGAGAGAGTGTTCTTTCATTAACAGGGTTTTTTGGATCTTCATGGCCCGGTCACGATCCCCGATGCGGAGGGTTTCCGGACACCCGATCTCCTTTAACCGATCATGGGTTATAAAACTATCACCCTTCACCCCGTACCAGGTATCCTCATTGATGATCCCCGCCAGGGTGTAGAGTACGGTATCCACATCCGGGGCCACGTAAACTCCGGAAAAATAGTCATTTTCCAGGGTATTCACGATTACCGTAATATCTTCGGGGTTCATCAGTTTTACCATCCCCTGCAGGAGTTTGGGGGTGCCGGTTCCACCAGAAAGGACGCTTATCATTTTATTATCACTCTAGGTTATTTGTTGTATTAGATGTTGTAAATAACGATAGCCAAAGCACGGCTCTAACATTCCCTAAGATCTAAATCCCTTTATCTAGATGCACTATCTGTATTTTTGGACCAACCCGAAGTTTGACTTAATATTCAGATAAAATCCTATGGACATTAATGAACATTGAGTTCCTTTAAAAGCCGGCTTCTTTCCTTTTTTAATTCTTCCAGCACCTTGGGGTCACAGGATTCACTTTTTTCCAGGTGGGCTATGGTGATGGTTATTGCTTCTAGCTGGGTTTCGATCTGATTTACAGACATATTATCAACTCATTACCTTTCATGGATTTAAATCATTTTTTTAAAATTTCCCTTTGAAAAATGATTCATATGTTTTTTAAAACTTTTTTGAAAGTTGTATGATCATTATTGATAAATATTTCCTAAAGTTCCTGTTCATTTTCTGAAAACATCGTATTTCTTTGGTCTTATTAAAGATTTGATGGTGGCAAATTCACTTCTGAGCTTCTGGAAGTAACTAACACCCCGTAAGATAACAACGGGTATTCCCTCATCGGCTTGACCCATTACCAGAGAAGCTGCAGAGGATAATTCATCAGCCACAGCTATACTGGTGGTTTTAAGTTTTCGTCCGTATAAGTCCAGCTCACCAGCACGGTCCCAAACTGGTAGCATGCCTGAAATCCCGATGGCCGTTCCAATAGCCCCTTCACGGAAGGCTCGCCCCTGTGTATCGGAGATTATAACTGCAATATTCTTCCCAGTTTCATTCTCCAGGGTTTTCCTTATTTTATGGGCACTGGAATCTGGATCGGTGGGTATTGGTTTGGCCAGACCTTGATCCACATTTGATTCATCAATACCGGCATTGGCGCACACAAAACCGTGTTTGGTTTCAGTGATAATGAAGTCCGGTCCAACCTCCACCACCTCTACCGATTCCTGGAGTATGGCCTCCACCAGGTCTGCGTCTTTACCCGTAGTATTAGCCATGTCTAAGGCCTTTGGGCTGGGTTTTATATCCTTTAGGTTTATTACATTACCTTCAGATTTGGCAATGGCAGTTTCGGCAATAACTAGGATATCCCCTTCAAAGAATTGAATGCCCTGTTTTTCCATGGCCTTTAAAATGAGTTGGGAGAGATCATCTCCCTTTTTAATGAGGGGAATACCTTCGAGTCCTATAATTTTAATCTCCATGTCCATGCACCGAATTGGATTTAGATAGTAGATGTGGTTGTAAAATCTAAGGATCTTACGGATTTTTCCTGTTTCCTTTGATTGATTCAGATAAGGGAGTTCAGGATGGTATTTAATTAAATTGATTCCAGTTTCCAGTTTTCTTTACCAAAAGCAGCAGCAGAAGTGACGGGATTGGTGAAATCTTTGAATTTACCCTGGTCCATTATGTATTGAGCAGCTTCCGCCACGTTACTTGCAGTAAATTCCACTTTATGAGGTTCGATGTGTTCGTAGGTGGATATGTAACTTGCTTCACCTGCAGGAACCTTTTCCACCTGTACCTTTTCGTGGGTAACAATACCGATGTATGCTTCTCCGTCCATGGTGACTGCCCCGGCAATACGGGGGGTGTTGAAGTCATCCTTCTCGTAGTCCATGGTCATAAGGGAAAGGGCCAGAGAATCCCGGATACTCATACCTGATGCGATTTTCTCAGCAATAACATCAGTGTGGGAACCATTGGAAACCACAGCCACATCATCCACCAGACGTATGCAATTGTAGGCTATGTATGGGCTTACAAAGACATCCTTCTCATGGCCTTCCTTTGGAACCACCGCTACCCTGTCCGGAAAAGTCCGGGTGATCCGGTTGGGAAAAGAACGGCTGGACACCCTGTAGGCCACAAAGTTACCGGTTTCATTACTTCCAACTGCTAATATTCTTCCTAGATACATTTATTTCACCTTTCAAACATTCATTTCAATTCCAAGTGTGTTTATGCAATGAATAGATGGTACACATTCTATAACTGGACTAGTAATAAGTTTTCAGAAGTTGCAGTAAACCCTGTATTGATTGTACTAGGTACCGTCCAAGTCAGGGTCAAGTCTGGGGAATACTAACTGCCTTTTCTGGACTCATACCTGGTGGTGCGGTAATGACAATGGACCCATCTTTGGGTTTGATAATGATTTCCCCTTCGTCTATTACCTGAGTATGGATGGCAATGGCACTGTCACGGATGTAACTGGACATATCCACCCCATTGACAGTGACGGTTTTAAGACCAGATACTGGGAAGAGGTAGTACTCGGAATTTCCACTACTTTGACTTACCTGGGGTTTACCCGAAGAACTGGAATCAGCAGCTACGTGGAAACTGCTGGTAACCATTAAAAATATGAGAATGGTGAAAATAACATCAATGAGGGGAACCAGGTTTACCCGGGCCTGTTTGCTGCGCAATTTTCTGCGGTAACTTGTGGTATCAATGGCCATCTATAAAATCCCCTGTATTTATTTTTATAAGTGCACTGCTTATTGTTTTAGTTTACTTTCCACAACCCGGGCTTCGGTGTTGCATTTTTCCCGGATCACATTACCAATACTTTTTTCCAGCATGTGGGGGTTCATGGAAATCCAGATGTTAGCATCCTTATCCTGATGTAACTCTTTAACTTCTATTACACCATCAGATTCCTTTAAAGCAGTAATTACGTTTTCAATATCAGAATCAACTTTTATACGCATCTCTGCGGATCGCCAGTTGGTCATCTTTTTGGCGATTTCTATTTTATCCAGTTCATCCTCTATTTTACTGTTAATATGGGTGTAGAGGGGTAGGATTATTATGGCCACTGCTAAACCCATTATGGTGGTAATGAGGGCCACGTAAATACCTTCGGCCATTCCGGTGGCACTGGCATTTACTCCCATGGCCTTGAAAGTATACCACATTCCCAGAACAGTTCCGATCAGCCCTAAAAGAGGCGCTATTTCGATTATAGTTCTGATTGTGTCCATTCCTTTGGTCATACGTCCCATTTCTACGATGAACACCCTTTCCATAGCATCTTCCACTTCTCTGTTGCTACGAAAACCTATCTTTAAAGCTTCGGCAACAATCTTAGAAATAGGGTTCTGATAACGTCCAATAGAACGTAATGCTTCTAGAGAACCGCCACGGTCCATGGCTTTGTTTACTTCGCTCATGATCTGGGGTAGTCCTACCTGTGATATTTTGCGCAGGTAGTATATTTTCTCGGCAGAATAAAATATACCATAAATTCCGATTATGGTGATGATATAAGTGATGACTCCTCCACTTTTGAACATCTCCAGTATGGTGTTGAAGGAGCCGGCAAAAAATTCGTATATCATTGGTTATCCTCGCATTAAATTATATTAGGCTCAATTAATTTGCCTTTGTTTTGTTTGTATAAAAAGATTGTTTTTTAGAAATCGGTTTCTTAAGAATTATAGTATTGTTAAGAAGTTTTTCCCAATTCCACCCTAATGTTCCTCCCTAGGATTTATCCCTGCATTTTTTCCACAGTGGCCCATGATCGGCGTATAAAGTCAGGGAGTTCCTCAGGGGACTCTTTGGTAATTATTTTTAGAAATTCAATGGTGCGGGGGTCGCTGGGATAACCCGATCCTACATTTTCGTAGGTCTTTTTGATGATCTGAATGGCCCGGTCACGTTCTACCTTGGCTACTATGGATGCTGCCGAAACAATGGGGTAACGGTCATCTGCTTTATGTTCTGCCACAACCCTCAGTGGGGGGTGCATGGTTTCCAATTCATTGGTAAGTCTTTCTGGTTTAACATCCATGGAGTCAATGAAACAGGTGTCGGGGGTTGACTCAGCGATGATACGGTTGATGGC
>Ga0228535_1000092_pt1:20000-32500 | contig 274441 bp, 272 predicted proteins | sample SJ1metagenome_FD_168457 | JGI IMG/M metagenome (GOLD analysis project Ga0228535, IMG submission 168457) | Enriched culture of PCE-dechlorinating microbial communities from Ithaca, New York, USA - SJ1 | ecosystem: Engineered > Modeled > Simulated communities (microbial... >...
AGGAAATTGCCATTAACACTCTGACCATGACCAACAGTAGAACCCAAACTGCTAACACTGATGTGGAGGAACTCCTTAAAGCAGCGGCATCAAACACCTGGGACTCAACACAGGTTAACAGTTTACTCAATGCCTACGGTTGGAAATTATCCGACTTTGAACGGGCTTCCAATCTGGGTGAACTGGATGTGCAGTACATGGTAGTGCTGGAAGTACCCCGTGAAAATGCTCTGTTCCTGATGCAGAATAGTCAGAGCTTACAGCTGACTGTACCCACCCAGGATGCTCCGGAATGGATGATAACTGAGTTAAAACAGATATACGGAACTGGTTAGATGGATACAGGTGAAGTATCAGTGGAATAAGCTATCAGGAGAACCTAAATTGGGGGAGGCTTAAATGAGCATTAACAAATTATTCATGGCGGTGATAGTTTTAATTCTATTTGCTGTCATTTCATCTTCATGGGCAGCAGAATGGTCCGACACTAAGGATCAACAGGCATGGGTTAAAGAACAAAACTCAGAGGTACTTTTCACCTATCTAGAGTCTACTATAACGGTTACCATTAAGAATAACAATGATCATGTGGAGTACTTTAAGATAAGTCAGAAGTACAATCAGACTTCTCCCTCCATTTACTGGAGAGTAGCCTGGACTAACCCCTCCGCCTTGAAGATGATCAAGTACATGTCCGATGTTGATGCCGATGATCTTGGTTGGAAAATACAACCGGGAGAAACTAAAACTGTCTCCTTTAAGCTAGTTGCCTACCCCTATCCTTCGGCACAGTTACCAGTTTATATTCGTCGGAGCGATTCTATTGATAATACTTTCTGGCCCCTTCTAAATGAACCGGGTCTAACTGCCACCTGGTTCCTTCCCAATGAAATTGAGTACTTGAATCCCAATCTGGATCTGGTATCCTGGAAAGGACACTTCTGTTTCTGGATAAAGAACCAGGATACAACACGTCCACAAGTATCAGGTATTGTGAGGGCTCCTATTGTACCTATTGATTCTAATCTTACCTACAGTAATCCTCAGGTGACCTACATAGATAAAGAGTTACCCTGGGCCAATACAGCGGCCTGGGATGTGGTAATATCACCCGGTCAAAGTCAGCATTACTCTTACACCTATCAGTGGCCACAAACAGCTGCCGGTTCAAAAATAAGTGAAAAAACTTCATCAGCTGCTGTCCCGGCTACTGCTGCGGCCACCACCAACACGTCCGTACCCACATCAAAAACAGGTGTTCCCTTTGGTCTGTTTGTGGTTGGAGCCATAATCCTGGCTGCCGGAGTGGTCTATGCCAAATTCTTCCAGTGAGTTTTAGAAACGGTTATATCCCTGATCTTTACATAACTATGGAGCAGTGCACTCGGTTAACCTTATTATGGAAACCCGGTTAACCAAAGTTTAAACATTTTCAGTGAAATTCCATGAAAATCTCCACTTTTTTAATAATTGCCGGGATGATCATCATCTCTTTTTATGCCCTGGTGGAAGTCAATTACTATTCTGCTACCCAGACCATTAATCAAAAACCAGGGGAGACTCCTTATGTCATAATACCTAAAATTGGTGTTGATCAGACCATAAATAACAAATCAGTGGACTACGGAATCTACCATGAACCCCAATCTGCTAAACCCGGCAGTGGAACGGTGGTCTTATTTGGGCACCGCACCCTTCATGGTTCTCCCTTTCTTAAACTGGACCAGTTACAGGCTGGTGACAATATAACTCTGGAATGGCCAGGAATAGGTTATGTGGAGTATATAGTTGAGAACAGTACCATTGTACCGGCAGATTACCGGTTGTCTGTGGAGCAGGGTGATGTGTTATTTTTGATCACCTGCTACCCCCTGGGATCAACTAAAGAGAGGTTGATGATCGAGGCTAAACAGGGGAAGATGTACCCCATCAAAACTTCCCGAGTAGCCAATCAACAGCAATATTATGCAATTGTAATAATACTTGCATTTATGGTTTGTGGAACTGTATTAAGTTATTTTTATCCGGTAAAGGAGGATAAAATCATAATTTTCATAGCTACGGTGGCTTTGACCTTCTTTCTGACGTTGGGTTACTTCTTCCCTACTCCGGCCGGTGCAATCGAATCAAATATATCCCAGATCACTAACTTTCTAGGTTTGGGATTTTAACCGTAAAATAAAACATACCAACGTTTTAATCTTTATTTAAGAAAATAAGTTCTTATTACTCTTACTTTTAAAGTTCCGATTAAAAATCAGGATGTTCAAATAATAGAAAATTAAATCCAATTATATAATCCATTATAATAGTACCAGGTGTTAGAATGAGTGATGAAAAATATTTCCAGAATATTACCACCCGGGAACGGGCTATATTTGAAGGGGCCATAACCATGGGTGCACTTTTCCACCAGTTCGTGGGGACACCAGTAGACCGGGACACGGCCCCCTCACTGGAAAAAGCCATGGAACAATCCCTAACATTACAGCCCTGTATCAACAGTGTGGAAGTAAAAATTGACCGTGAAACGTTAGAAAATGCTGGAAATGAATACCAGTACCTTTCCCTCACTGGAGATATGCTGGATGTGAAGGTTACCTCTGAATTTGAAGGGGTGAAAGTGGTGGTGCGCATGCACTACATTGAAGAGCTACAGTATCCTTTGATGTATGTGGAAGAAGTAGATTCGAGTGACCATTGAATCCAATTAAAGTTTATACAACGTATTTTAAGGGTTGTGGATATTTCAGGTCTTTATCAATAGGGACCAGCATCAACAATTATTTAAAATATCACCGCTAATATTTTATAAAAAATGGTAGATTTCATGATAACCGTTAATGAGAATCTGTGCAAAGGCTGTAACATCTGCACCGAGTTCTGTCCCCGTAAAGTTTATGGGAAATCAGGGAAGCTCAATAAAAAGGGTGTGAATGTTCCAGTACCTGAAAATGAGGACAAGTGCACCCAGTGTCAGCTGTGTGCCATGATGTGTCCTGATCAGGCAATAAAAGTAGATGAAAAAGTGGATGATGCGGATGAAAACTGAGGATTATTTTATACAGGGTAACGAAGCCTGTGCCCGGGGCGGAATTAAAGCAGGATGTCGTTTTTTTGCCGGCTACCCCATAACTCCCTCCACCGAGATAGCAGAAGATATGGCATTGTTCCTGCCCCGTGAGGGAGGTACCTTCGTCCAGATGGAGGATGAAATATCCGCCCTGGGCGCAGTTATCGGGGCGGTATGGTCCGGTAGAAAGGCCATGACTGCCACTTCTGGGCCAGGATTTTCCCTAATGCAGGAACATATAGGATATGCCGCAATAACCGAAACCCCACTGGTCATAATAAACATGCAGCGAGGATCTCCATCCACGGGACAACCAACCATGGCCAGTCAGAGTGATATGATGCAGGCCCGTTGGGGATCCCACGGGGACTACGAAGTCATAGCCTTATGCCCCTCATCAGTACAGGAATGTTTTGATTTTACAGTGGAGGCCTTTAACCTGGCGGAAAAATACCGGGTTCCAGTAATGGTCATGAGTGATGAGATCGTGGGCCATATGAGGGAAAAAATAAGCATACCCGAGAAGGTTAACATCACTACCCGCCAGATGCCCCCTCAGGGCCCAGAGGACTTTTTACCCTACCATGCCGAGCCTGATGGGACCAGTCCCATGCCTGCGTTTGGTGATGGATATAAAATGCATATCACCGGACTCACCCATGATGAAAGGGGCTATCCTGATGCATCCAATCCAAAAACCCACGCCCAACTGGTCAAACGTTTATGTGACAAGATCTTGCACCACACTGATGAAATTGCAAGGATACAAAGTGAAAATGTGGATGATGCCGAGGTAATTGTGCTTTCCTATGGTGCACCTTCCAGATCAGCCCTAAAAGCGGTTAGAACAGCTAGAAAAGAGGGTTTAAAAGCAGGATTTGTTAAACTGGATGTGGTGTGGCCCTTACCGGAAAAGATGATCAGGGAAGCAGTTGGAGAAGCCCAGCGGGTAATTGTTGTAGAAATGAACCTGGGACAGATATTCTACGAGATTCAAAGGATCCTTCCCCAAGATGTGGAGTTAGCTTCCAAGATCGGTGGTGAAATGCACCTTCCCGAGGAGATCTTGAAAGTAATAAAATCGGGATCAAGTTAGGTGCATAATCGTTAAATAACAACAACTAGGCTTATAGGGATGAATAAGCCAGATAAGTCAGATATCTTAACTATTAGATAATTAAATTATTCAAGGGCATTTGGAGTTAAAAATTATCAAATTTAATTATTTTCATCCCATGGAGATGGAGAAGATGGAAGAAAACAGGGAAAATCGTTTTATGAAATACTTAAGGAAGGACAGACTTCCCCATATATTCTGCGCAGGATGCGGAAATGGAATTATCATGAACACATTCTTCAATGGTATGGAAATGGCTGAGGTGGATTTTGAAGATGTGGTAATGGTGTCGGGGATAGGATGTTCCTCTCGAATACCCGGCTATGTTAAATGTGACTCTTTGCACACCACACACGGACGCCCCATATCCTTTGCTACCGGTGTTAAGCTGGCCAACCCTGAAAATGAAGTAGTGGTATTCACCGGGGACGGGGATGCAGCGGCCATCGGAGGTAACCACCTTATCCATGGAGCGCGCCGTAACATTAACCTCACCGTTATATGTATCAACAACAGCATCTACGGAATGACCGGAGGACAGATCAGTCCCACCAGTCCCCGGGGAAGTTATGGATCAACCGCACCCTACGGGGCAATCGAAAGACCATTTGACCTTTCCGAACTGGTTAAAGCAGCAGGTGCAACCTATGTGGCTCGATGGACCACAGCACAACCAGTGCAGTTATCCAATGCCATTAAAAAAGGACTTCAGAACAATGGATTTTCCTTCATAGAGGTAATTTCCCAGTGCCCCACTTACTTTGGGCGTAAAAACAAGATGCGCACTCCGGTGGAAATGATGCAGTGGATGAAAGAGGCCAGCATCGTAAAAAGAAGAGCAGACAAACTTTCTAATGAAGAACTAGAAGGAAAGATAGTTGTGGGAGAATTCCAAGCTAAAAAAGAAGCAGAATATTCAGATAGGATCTGCCAACTACTGGAAGATAAATGCACAACTGGAAAGCCATCTGCAATCAGATCAGCATACCAGGGGGATTGAAGTTGCGTAAAGAAATCAGAATAGCTGGATTTGGTGGTCAGGGAGTTATACTGGCAGGAATCGTCATAGGTAAGGCAGCAGCCTTGTATGATGGTATACACGCCGTGCAAACCCAATCTTATGGGCCAGAAGCGCGAGGAGGTGCTTCAAGAACAGAACTGGTTATCAGTGATGAGGAAATTGATTATCCTAAGGTCCATAATCCTGATATATTTGTGGCCATGTCCCACGAAGCCCTGGTTGCCTACCTAGATGGATTGAAAGAGGGAGGAATCCTGATAATCGATCCAGATATGGTGAATGAGGATGAAATCAGTTCCTTTGTGAAAGAACACCATATTCAAGTTTACCATGCACCGGCTACCCGCACTGCTGATGAAAAGGTGGGGCTGCGTATCGTGGCTAACATCGTAATGATTGGAGCTATAACTGGTTTCACCAAAGTTATATCTGAAGAATCAGCCCGTAAAGCCATAGCAGCCAGTGTACCTCCTGGAACAGAGGACAAAAACCTCTCGGCATTTGAAGCAGGAATGGAACTTTCCCAGCAGGAAGTGTGAACATGAAAGTCCATGAATACCAGGCCAAAGAAATATTCAAAGCAGGAGGGATACCAACACCCCCAAGTATAGTGGCCGAAACACCGGAAGAAGCTCAGGAAGCTGCTGGAACCATCAAAAAACCAGTAGCCATAAAATCCCAGGTATTGATTGGTGGACGAGGCAAAGCTGGAGGTATTAAATTTGCAGATAATCCGGAAATGACTTACCAGCTAACAAAAGAACTATTAGGGAGTACTATACGGGGAGAAACTGTTCGGAAAGTGTTGGTTGAGGAAATGCTGGATATCCGGGATGAATTATACCTCAGCGTGGCTGTGGACCGGTCGGCCCGCAAACCACTTATAATGGCCAGTAAATCTGGTGGGGTGGATATTGAACAGGTAGCCAGCACTACCCCCGACAAAATATATAAGTATCACCAGGACCCTCTGGAGGAGTTCATGCCCTACCAGGCCCGGGAAATAGCCCGTAAAATGGGAGTGGATAACGAGCTCATATCTCCGGTGGGAGGTATCATCTGGAAACTTTACCAGATATTCCTGAAGTACGATGCCAATATAGCCGAGATCAACCCGCTAGTTCTCACCAACCAAGGAGTTATTGCTGCTGATGCTAAACTGGATATCGATGATGATTCCCTTTACCGCCACCGGGATATGGCCCAGTTTAAAGCAGAATCTGCTGATGAATTTGCTTATGTTAAACTGGACGGTGATATTGCAGTTATTGGTAATGGTGCCGGTCTCACCCTCACCGGGATGGACATGCTCAAACTTTATGGTGGAGAACCCGCCACTTTCCTGGATATAGGTGGAGGAGCATCACAGGAAAACATTGCCCGTGCACTGAACCTGGTTATATCCAACCCTCAAGTAAAAGTAGTGTTTTTAAATGTTTTAGGTGGAATAACCCGGGCGGATGATGTGGCCCATGGGGTTATCAGTGTGTTAAAAGAGTCTAAACGGGAAGTGCCCCTGGTCATACGGCTCACTGGTACCAATGAAGAAGAGGGGCAACGCTTACTCACCGAAGCGGGAGTAAGTTACGAAACCTCCATGGAAGCCGCTGCCCAGAAAGCAGTCGAGCTATGCCATAGTCTGGAATAAACATAGTAAATGATTTTAGTAGGGATTAACTCCACTATTTTTCTCTACTATTATTTTTACCCTTTTAGTTTATTTGTAACATTTAATTTTTAAAAATACTTAGAAATTGTAGTTATAACTTGTTTATAGCAAGAATTAGGACTTTTTATAGAAAGAAATTATAAAAATTTATTAGGGAGGAAATTTCTCTAAGAGGTACTTTTAGAGGTACTTTTCTCACTTTTTTTTATCTTAAACTGGATCTTACGGATACCAGGTGAGCTACCACCATAGCCGATAAGAAAATATAGGTTAACATGGCAGAACCGTTGAGGGTTCGGTTGAATAGGAAGAGTCCAATTATACTCTGGGCTATGAATGCAGTTAACGCCCCTATGAGAAGTGCTTCCCTTCCGAGGTATCTTCTACTTCCCACTCTTCTTTTGCTGCGGTATTTACGGAGTACGTAGAAACCACTGGCCATAACAAATGCACACCAGCATAATAATGCTAAAAGACCTCCGTATCCGAAGTCAAAGGCCACACCAAATATCCCGGGGAGCATGTAGTCGATGATATCTTTTTTGGTGACTAAAACCCCGAAAAACAGGGGGAAAGGTAGGGTTAAGGTGTTGATCAGGTTCATGGGTAGTGAAAGGTACCCATCAGAGCCACCTAAACAGCTTGATGCCCAGTAACAGGAACCCTGTACGTGTCCCCACAGTTGGGTGTTGTTTATAACCATTTTCAGACTGGGAAGTGAGTATTCTTCTATCCGGCTAAGCCTTAGTAGGGGACTGAGAACAGATGCATTTAACACCTTGGATAATATTTCCAGAATTGCAAAACCACCTACCGCTGCTCCTACCGCAGTTACAACCCTCTTTCGAGTGATTTTAACACTTCGGCGGAAACTCTTGGACATTATGAAGTATCCTATAAACCAGCCCAGGAACCATAGTATCAGGAATGACCGGTGCATCAGTCCTCCGGCAACTGCTATCACCCCGAAAAGTATCAGGGACAAGGCGGTGATGGAGGTGGATTTAATTTCAACCTCACTCAACAGGCTGGCTGATGCTGAAAGAGTTACCCAGGCAAAAACTGCCAGGGGACCGAAGGGGTGGGTGAACTCCTGATGGGAAACAAAGGGTAGAAAGAGCATGGCAGAATCAATACTGAAAATTCCCGCCAGTAACATGGTTAAAATAAGGGATAAGAAAAGTACCATACTTAAAGTGAAGGGAATAATGTTTATGAGCAGTAAAACACCCATGTGTATTATCACTGCTACTTCTATTATTAATTGCAAATGGTTCTGGGCAATTAGCATGATTATCACTATTTACGACAACAACTTATTCTGACACAAATGTAATTCATTTTTTAAACCAAGTGGATAATTGTTTAGGCCATGCATACTTTATCCTAATTTTTAGCCGGAGATCCACTATCTTTTGATAATCTCATCTGGCCCGTTCATTAAATAATTGGAACTGGTTCGTCCTTAACTTTTAATGTAGTATCTAATGAAATATAATGAAAGGTCCCGGCCAGTTGATCTTGGTTTTTATCATTATACCTATAGTGCTTGGAAAGTGTTTTTTTTTTATTATGGGAATAGTATAATTGTACAGATTGATCATCAACAGCAGTCTGGAAACTCTTAATGGCATTATCTAAACTTATTATTTATAATTTTGCCTGTCAAGGTATCCTGAGATGTTAAATTTTACTGCGTTCCCAAGAGACTCATTAAGTAATCGTAAAAGCTCTGCAGATAATTTTTTATCTGATCCAGTATTCCCTGGGACTGGCTGGCCTGTTGTGTGGCAGCTTGGAGCTGATTTTTGAAATCAGTAAGGCTGCCCTGAACTTTCTGTGAGTTGGCCAGGGTATTGGCTATGTCCTGTGCTTGCTGGTCGGTCAGACTTATACTCAGGCTGTTGGCCACATTGATAACTATGACCTTTATCTGTGCTGGATCCTGCAGGTTTTGTTTCTGCACTTCCTGTTTGGCCTTGTCAAAAAGTTCGGCTACTTTATCTGCACTTTGACCAGTTTGGTTGGCAATTTGAGTTTCGGTGTAAAGTTCTTCAGTGGCAGCTTTCTTTGCTTCTTCGGGTATGGTCGTACCAACTGCTACTTCGTAAGATTCCAAAACTCCGGTTAAGGCTGATTCACCGGTAGCACTGACTGGTGAAGTAACCACTACATAACCGTTTTCAATACCAGTGGATTTTAAGGCATTGGCATACATTTTAGAGGTCACGGTGTTTATTTTGCTGGTATCCACAATGATTCGGATGCCTTGACTGTAGCTCAAGTCCACCAGTGCACAGGAAAAGATCTGATTAGAGTTGTAAGTCCGCCCGGTGATGTTTTTGGCAATTTGATTCACCTGTGAAGCAGTCACCACCTTGGTATTGGAATTATTCAAATTTTTATCGGTGTGTGAATCAAAATAACTATCCACCGTACTTTTGTAGGTGGGGTTTTTGTAAGTTGTCTCTCCGTAGGTGATTGCAAATCCCGAGGTACCTGCACTGTATATGGGACTTAAAAATATGGTTAATATTATTAAAGCCAACAACAACCTTTTCATACCAAGCACTCCTTTAGATCTTAGTTTTTAACAATTATCTCATCTTTCCATACTATCTATGTTCAACACCTAATTAAATCTATGGGAAAATTATGATTCAAAACTGTCATTAGGTTCCTAAACTCCTTCCTTTGGGCAATAGAATGGAATAAATGGAATCATAACTGGGACATCCCTATAGTTTTTCTTCAGGCCAGGAGCACCACTCTGCTTTCAAGGGACTGGTCCACGATCTCCCGTCCACATAAACTGGCGATATTTTGGGCAAAACTTAAAATATCCCTGGATCGGGGCATATTTTCGAATTTTAAACGTTCACGTGAGCTGCCTACATACATGTAGGCTTTGATCTCCACAAAGTCAGGGTTGGTGCTTTCAATGATCCGTGCATATTCCTCGGGATGGGTCATGTTGTGACCAGCAACACAAGTCATCCGGATTACGGTGCGGCAGTTGAAACTGGATAAAAGTTCCAGTGAATGATTTAGCCGTTCCCAACCGTCAGGGATCTGGGGTTCGCATATTTTCTGGTAAACTTCTCTGTTGGGTGCATCCAGGGACAGGTAAAGTTGAGTGGGTTCTGGGTCCAGATTTCCCAGCTTTTCGGGGCTGAGACCATTACTGACCAGAAAAGTGGTAAAATTTCTCCTAGCATATTCTTCCAGAAGCTGGTTGATGGACGGGTATAATAAGGGTTCACCGGCCAGGGATATAGCGGCGTTGGTGGGGTCCTGGGCTTCCAATACTTTTTCCTGGTTGGCGTTAGGATTGCCAAAAAATCCCACCAGTAGTTTACGTTGGGCCTCGATACATTCATCTATTATTTGCCCGGGATCATCGTAGTCTTCGGTCCAGGAGGTGCTGGTCACATCCACATCTCTCCAGCAGAAAAGACATTTATGGTGGCAAAATGGAATACTGGGCGACATCTGAAGACAACGATGGCTTTTAATTCCGTAAAATTTTTCTTTATAACAAACACCGTCATCCATGATGCTTTTTTTGGTCCAATGACATACTTTAGCTGCGGAATGATTGTGGGAACCAACAAAACGATATCCTTTCTTTTCCAGTGTTTTTATGTTTTGATCTGATAATGGCATTAAAATTTTCACCTGGTATTATATCGAATTTTAATGGATGGTAATCTATTTATATATTATTCTAATTTGGAATAACCCGCATTATATCTAACTATATATAAATTACAGTAGGTTTTCCTTATGTAATTTACAAGTTTTGGGCATTGAATGGACTTTTTACCGTTAGATCCGATATGCTTTAAATTACGCTTGTTTTTTTGTTATTGATGTTCTTTGGTGGAGTTATAATGATGAGAAAGGCCACCCCTTCAACGGAAGGGTGTTTCCGGCTTATTAAACATTCCATTTTAATGGGTAAAAATTATTAAAATAAAAGAATCAGACCTTAATGGCCAAAAAATGCCTTAAAATTGCTTAAATTTGATTAAGGTTCATATTATCTCTATTTTATTAAAACTCATGATTTGATGGTCTTTAATCATTTAAACTTTGTTTAATTCTGTTTTATCTATTATACTGAGCTTAATTAACTTTCATTTAATGGAATTGCATAGGCTTATTTTAGGGAAATGGGCTTTAAATAAAGGTGATTTATTAAAAATACTAAAGGAAGCAGCCAGTCCGTGATCATTAATTAAAATAACCTCAGAAAGGCTTTTAAATCCTAAAAAAAGCCCTCTATAGTCCTTTTTGGGAGAATTATTTCGAAACCTTTATAAGACACCTTGTTTCCATCATAGTGTAGTCCAAGATAAGTCCCATAAAACTAAATTTATGCGGCACGGAGGCGGTATAATTAAGCGAGTGAAGCGAAACTCTACCTACGCAATTTTATGTATGTTGTGTATGGTTGTTGCAGCAGTCCCTATTTCCGGAGCTGTTGATGGCCAAGACAACAGTGCGAATGGTGAGAATCCTACCAGTGGTTTACAGGTTGGAGTCACCAATTCTGATGTTCAAGAAACTCAGAACGTGCTTCAAAACAAAAAGCCATTTGGTGAGAATACAACTAAAATATTAGGAAATAACACTACTGATGGTTCATTGAGACTAGGATCCACCGGTGATGATGTCAAGAAACTACAACAATGGTTAACTGATTACGATTACTATTCTGGAGATGTTGACGGTGTTTTCGGTAATGATACTGAAACTGCAGTTCGCATGTTCCAGGAAGAAGCTGGTTTGATTGTTGACGGTGTTGTGGGTAAAGACACTAAAAAGGCCATGGAAAGCTGGGATAAATACTTAGCAGAAGTCCAGGCTGCCGGTGAGAAGAGCACGGATTCATACAGTTCTAGCAAATCAACTACAACAACTAAAAAATCTTACGCTACAGCAGTTCGAAGCTACACCCGAACTTACAACACCCGTTACAACAGTCGATGGAGTGGAAGTGGGGATTGCTGGGATATCAGTAATGCAGCGTACAGTCGATTAACAGCATCTGGTCAAAGAGCACGAATAATCCAGTATGCAAACAGTTATGTTGGTAATCACCGTTCAGTGCAAACCTGGAATGGTAACACTTGGGTTGACTACTACGATGTGCCCCAAAGAGGTGTACCTACCTCTCGTAAAGGCTCTGAAACAGTAGTTAGCGGCGGATAATGTTATTCTACCAACTACTAAAAATCAATTCAACAGTTAACACGCCAAAAAACTGTTGAAACCCTACTACTTTTATTTTATTTAGATTTCGTTCAGTGATCTTTTTCAAAATTTTCTTATATTTTTTTACAGACTCAAAATTATATATTACAAATATTCCCTATGTGGAATTTTTTTCGGATACCCCGTTGGATCTATTATGTGGAGTAAATTTTTGGATTAACTTTAACCTAATTCAGCGAAGCCCCTTAAACCACAATATTTTTATGTCTTTCACCTAAAAAGAAGTACAGTGTACTGCACATTTTTAGGAGGCTTATTATGAAAATAACACAAACCCCTCTGGTAATTTTAAATTTTAAAACCTACATTGAGTCTACTGGAGAAAAAGCACTGCAACTGG
>Ga0228535_1000092_pt1:42500-45000 | contig 274441 bp, 272 predicted proteins | sample SJ1metagenome_FD_168457 | JGI IMG/M metagenome (GOLD analysis project Ga0228535, IMG submission 168457) | Enriched culture of PCE-dechlorinating microbial communities from Ithaca, New York, USA - SJ1 | ecosystem: Engineered > Modeled > Simulated communities (microbial... >...
AGTGTAGAGATAAATAACAACCTGCTGAGTTTTGAACCTAAAATTACTGATCCTAAACATGCCATCAGGGAACTCCGACTTTTAGCTGACAAGGTTCGCGATCTCCAGATTAGTGGAATTAAGAACATAGGAAAGGTCGTGATCCGAAAAGAAGGACAGGAATGGGTTATACACACCGAAGGTTCAAACCTGGGAGCCGTCCTGAAAATGGATGGTGTTGACCGCGTCAGAACCACCACCAACGATATTCATGAGGTGGAAAAGGTTCTGGGAATAGAAGCCGCCCGTAATTCTATAATCCACGAGGCCCAGACCACCATGGAAGAGCAGGGACTCACTGTGGATGTGCGGCATATCATGCTGGTGGCAGATATGATGACCGCCGACGGCATAGTCAAATCCATAGGCCGACACGGTATTAGCGGTGAAAAGGCCAGTGTACTAGCCAGGGCATCCTTCGAGGAGACAGGTAAACACCTTCTTCGAGCCAGCATAAGGGGTGAGGTGGATCATCTCACCGGAATAATCGAGAACATTATAATCGGGCAGCCAATACCACTGGGAACAGGATCGGTTGGCGTCATCATGAAAGAGAAATAAGGAGGCAGTAGATGGACGTAGAAAGAGGAATTCGAGTTGCAGTAGATACAGGTAATGTCACACTGGGATCCAGTAAAACAATCCAGGCCTTAAAGCTTGGAAAAGGAAAACTGGTCATCATCGCAGAAAATTGCCCAAAAGAGGTAGCTGAAGATGTGACACAGTACTCCCAATTATCCAAAATCCCAGTTTACACCTTCCAGGGCACTAGTGTGGACTTAGGATCAGTGTGTGGGAAACCATTCACCGTGGCCGCCATGATGGTCAATGATCCTGGAGATTCCACCATACTGGAAATAGTGGGGTAAAACTGTGACCATCAAATTCAGCACCCATGAAATCCGTTACATCGCCCTCTTTGAGAGCATGACCGGAGCAACAGTGAAAGATTGCCTGGTGGACGATGAAAACGGTAAAATAACCTTCCTGGTTAAAAAGGGAGATATGGGTCTGGCCATTGGAAAACGAGGAAGCACCGTAGCCAAGGTGCAGAAAACAGTGGATAAGGGTGTGGAAGTAATCGAACACTCTGATGACCCGGTGGAATTCATAGCCAACCTAATGGCCCCTGCAAAAATGAGGAGTATACGTATACTCCAAAAGGAAAATGGGGAAAAAATAGCCACACTAGAAGCTGATTCACGCAATAAAAGGACAGCCATAGGAAAAGGTGGGCAAAATATTGAAAGAGCTCGGGTATTGGCCAAAAGACAACACAACATAAATAACATAGTAATAAAATAGTAAAGAAAATCTAAAGATCCAAATTACACTGATCATCCCTGATCCAGGGAACCCACTAATTCATATTTTTAGATCAGGGATTTGTACACATTTAATGTTAACAAGGAGGAATTACATTTGCCAGGATTATTCGCAGCAAAAAAGCTTAAAAAGAACCGACAAAACTTCCGGTGGAAAGATACTGAATACAAGAGGAAAGCATTGGGACTGGATATTAAAGCTGACCCATTAGCCGGCGCACCCCAGGCACGGGGAATCGTCATTGAAAAAGTGGGAATTGAAGCAAAACAGCCCAACTCTGCCATAAGGAAGTGTGTAAGAGTACAACTCATCAAGAATGGTAAACAACTCACTGCATTTGCCCCGGGAGACGGAGCCATAGGATTCATCGATGAACACGACGAAGTGGTTATCGAAGGAATAGGTGGACCATCCGGAAGATCCATGGGAGACATCCCTGGTGTACGATGGAAAGTCACCAAAGTGAACAACGTGGCCCTGGAAGAAATGGTTAAGGGCAAAATCGAAAAACCAGTGAGATAAGCGAGGTTATGATATGAGCTTCAAAGTCTTTGACAGTTGGGAACTGGAAGAAGTCAAGGTAGAAGACCTGGGACTGGTCAACTACATCTGCTTGGACGAAATAATGGTCCCCCATACCATGGGAAGACACGTTAAACGACAGTTCGCCAAATCAAGAGTATCTATTGTGGAAAGATTAATGAACAAGATCATGAGGACCGAAAGGAACTCAGGAAAGAAAAACAAAGCATATAACATAGTGAAGGAAGCATTCACAGTTATAAACCAGCGTACCAAGGAAAATCCAGTACAAATACTGGTTAAAGCCGTGGAAAACTCCGCACCCCGAGAAGAAACCACCCGTATAAAATACGGGGGAATAGGTTACCAGGTGGCAGTGGACATAGCACCACAGCGCAGGGTGGACCTGGCCATAGGTTTCATAACCCGAGGAGCACTACAATCCGCGTTCAAGAGGAAAAAATCCGCCGGAGAATGCCTGGCAGAAGAACTATTACTGGCCGCCGAAGCAGATACCAGAAGCTTTGCCGTTGGTAAGAAGGAGGAAAAAGAACGAGTGGCCAGATCAGCCCACTAAGGTTGATCACCAACTCATTTTAACGGGTGAATTGTA
>Ga0228535_1000092_pt1:50000-130000 | contig 274441 bp, 272 predicted proteins | sample SJ1metagenome_FD_168457 | JGI IMG/M metagenome (GOLD analysis project Ga0228535, IMG submission 168457) | Enriched culture of PCE-dechlorinating microbial communities from Ithaca, New York, USA - SJ1 | ecosystem: Engineered > Modeled > Simulated communities (microbial... >...
TTTCCAAGTAATTTGTGGAGGGGTCTGCTTTTTGGGTTTTTCTTTGTTGGTATTTTTTCAGAAGTAGTTCCTTTTCTTGTTGTTCTTGTTGTTGTGCTTTTTTTATTAGGGCTTGTTTTTCTTGGTCAATGATTGGGGTTTGTTGATTGCCATGTTTTTGTCGTTCTCTGTATTTTTTCAGGAGTTGTTCTTTTTCTTGTTGTTCTTGTTGTTGTGCTTTTTTTATTAGGGCTTGTTTTTCTTGGTCAATGATTGGGTTTTGTGGGTTGCCTTGTTTTTGTCGTTCTCTGTATTTTTTTCGAATTCGTTCTATTTCCTCTTTCTCTTCCTCCATAGCTTCTCTGCGCAGAACCTCTACTTCTACAGTGTTCATTTATATTTCCTCTTCGGATCCCTAGTGATTTATAACGGATTGAAAAATTCTACTTGTAACTTCAAGATCTATCTTAAAAAAACTATTAAAGATATGGCACTATTATGGTTTAAAACATCTATAAACCTTTTGATTTCCTTTAAAAACGTTTATTAATCTTTATCATGAATAATAGGGGCTTCTAACAAAATTGTTCTCCTACTCCTTTTTAAGAAAGTGGTAAATTTGTAAGAGTCCTGTTAAATGGAAAAATACGTAATTTTAGGGTTGTAGTTAAAAAATAGGTGCAATTATGCCAAAAATTAACTATATGGCTAGAAAAAATTATTTCAGGTAAATAGTACCAATTACCAGGCAATGGTAGATTTTGGGAGGAGATCTGAATAGTGAATTTACGGGTTTCAATATTTACCCCTTTTTAATCACCGTACTCGCAACTTCAGTTTCCCTTCCACCTTTGTAACGGAAATCACACAGATCACTGCCTTCGGCCAGGGTTTGAGTACGATGCAGGCCTAGATTCCCGCATTCACTCATGGGAATGTCCATGGCACACAGGTAAGGGGTGAATTCATCGGCATCGTGGTCATGGAATAACTTCTGTATTCCACACTCCACAAAATCCAGTCCATAATCATTCTCCCCCTCTGGGGGGATGAATTTGTAGGCCCAGTCACCAGGATATTTCCTCTTCAGGGACTCTTTAGCCGCCATTTCAATGTAAAAAACGTACTTAGGATGGGTCATAGGGGGAATTAAATCTGCATTATCCCTTAAATATTGTTCAGATTCCTGGTAAGCTATCTCCCCAATTTCTTCCACTGGCTTATCATGCCTTTTCAGGACCTGATACAGGGCCAGGTCCTGGGCTGCAGAAACAAGGTCCATGGTTAAGAAATTATCATCCCCACCAATGTAGGGTATTTCATCAAAAATAAGTTCAAATCCTCTCTTAATTTCACCCATAACATCATTTTTAAATTTTTTCCCGTATTTTTCTTCTATCAAGGCCCCCACACGTTCACAGAAGCCATCAAACTGGGTGAAAAACTCGGATTTCTGGGATGTATAGTAATCTTTTGTCTTGACCATTTACATTACTCCGTAACTCCAATATCTTGGAGGTTAAATTTTTTCTTCACCAAGGGATAATTGGAGTTTTTATTAAAAGTCAGAGATCTACTCCTGGTTATGGACGCGTTCTGCTTCTATTTTAAGGTGCTCCAGGCCGGAATTCAGGGATTCTTCCAGCATCTTTTGAAATTTCCCGTGCATGGCACGGCTTAGGAGACCTTCCCAGGATTCCTCCTCTACTACACGGGTTTTACCCTCTACATCCTCTATTTTGAAAACATCAATGGCATTGATGCCCATGGTCTTCCCGGTCCAGGCTATACGGTGTGGTGGTTCTATATTCTGTAGAACCGATGAAATTTTCCCCGGACCAGCTTTCCACTGGAAATGTGTTCCTGGTTCTAATTTACCATGAAGTATAACTTCTTTTACATCAGGATTCCAACTGGGCCAGGCTTCAATATCAGTTAAAATATCCCAAACTGTACGGGGATCGGCATCAATTTCAATTTCCACTTTAGCCAGAACAGGAGCTTGTTCATTGACACTAACCATTTTTTATCACCTATTTAATATATTTGAATTCCAAAATATTAAAAACTATGTAAAATAAAAATCCTTGGTTAGCAGCGTCTAAATAGGCTTAAAAATTCTTTAAGCGCAAATATGTATTAATTAAAGCATTTACATGAGTAACAGGGGAATTCAAATGGTTGATGTACAGTTTTAAAGGTACGGTAAATCGATAATTTTATAATTAAAAATAGAGTAAGTAATAACTAAGTAAATATTATTCTTAGGAGGGGTTATGTGGGTTCTATCCAGGAATTAATTAAAAATAACCAGTTAAAATCTTATTTTACACTAACTTTCGTAGTTACATGGGTATTCTTTGTTTTACCTCTTTTATTCTCCATAACTGATCCCATAATTGCTGTCCTGGTGTCTGCTATTGGTGGTTCTGGTCCTGCTTTAGTGGCAATAGTCCTTTCTGGTGCTATTAAACCCAAAAAACTAGAAGTTCAGAACCTTAAAAGATGGGCAATTTTTATAATATTATTGGTATTAATCAGTTTTCTGGTTGTTTTATACTTAGGAATCTCTTTAAACACGATTTCTATTACCGTACTAATTTTAATAATTGTTAATGCAGTTATAGCTGCTTATATAATTACTGGGGGATTAGCTGCTCATGAAGGGATACGAGAGCTTCTGAGCAAACTGTATATCTGGAAGGTGGGTTTAAAATGGTATATTGTTGCCTTATTAATATTCCCGGTTATAACCTACCTTTCGCTTATCTTCGGTGTTTTCACTACTGGTTCTCCCATTAGTGAAATATTACCCCAAATTTCAATTAGTGCTATTTACGGAGCTATTCTCTCTTTCTTTTACATTACTTTGATTCGAGGCCCTTTAAGGGAGGAGATAGGTTGGAGAGGCTTTGCCCTTCCACGATTACAGAATCTTTACTCCCCTCTGGTGGCAACGTTAATTTTAGCTGTAATCTGGACAGTCTGGCATTTGCCACTTTATTACAATGGTATGTATCCCGGTGGATTTGATGCATTCCTAACCCGATTCACCTGGAATATTGGACTTACCTTCCTCTTTACCTGGATTTATAATCATACCCGGGGCAGCCTACTTCTAGTCACCTTATTCCATGGTTCGATTAACACGGCAGGTACCCTGATTATCACTCCTGTGGGCATATCTGGACCATATTCGCTAGCTTATATTGTTTTAATTAATATTGCAGCAATTGTGGTCATCATAGCCGATAAAATGTGGCGAAAACTACCTGAAGACCATGAAGCAGTATATAAGTATTGATCCTGCAATCAAAGCGGATGTTTAAGCGGTATTAAATCAGGGGGGCTCTGCTATTGACTAACCTGAACTCAAACATTGCAATGACCAGACTTCATAATCAACAACTCATTAGTACCAAGTTCAAGAAGCCCCTTGAGTTAATTTCATGGTTAGGAGCTATCCAGGGTCAGGACTATGCTGGTGCTAAATGGGCGTTGGGCCTTCGTTTACCAGGAATTACCGATACTTATGTAGAGAATGAGTTTGCTGCTAAAACTCTTCTACGGACATGGCTCATGCGGGGGACTCTCCAGATAGTTTCTGCCGATGATATTCACTGGATGCTCAATTTACTGGCACCCCGTATTATTAAAAAGAACACACGCCGATACAGGGAACTGGAACTGGATGATGATACTTTAAAACAAAGTAATCAGGTGTTAAAAGAATCACTGGAAGGAGGTACTGAACTTAACCGGAAGGAATTACTGGATATTCTCAGAAAAAAGGGTATTGGCACAGAAGGGCAACGAGCAGCTTATATCCTGCAGAGAGCTTCCCTTGATGGGCTGATATGTCAGTGTGGAGTGGATAATAATGTTCCCCTCTATATGTCCCTGGATATGATCCCGGAATCTGACATGGATGATGATGAAGCACTGGCCGAGCTCACCCGGCGTTATTTCAAAAGCCGTGGACCGGCAACTCTCCATGACTTCATATGGTGGTCTGGACTCCTGACAGCTGATGCTCGAACAGGATTAGAGGCAGTTAAGTTAGAACTCAAGCAGGAAACCATCAATGGGAAAACTTACTGGTATTCTGAAGAAGAAAATTTGTTAACCCTTAACGAAGATTCTGGGGCAAACCTGCCCGTGGTCCATCTTCTACCCACCTATGATGAGTATCTCTTTGCCTACCGTGATCGGAGTGCTTCATTGGACCTTAAAATGCGCAAATACCTTCAGGGGCATTACCGATCAACCATCTCTTTAGATGGTCAGATCGTAGGCACCTGGAGGCGTACCTTCAAAAAGAGCCGAGTTTTGATGGAATATCATCCCTTCATAACACTTAATCGGGATGAAAAACATGCTCTGGATGAAGCGGAACTGTTATACAAGAGATTTATGAATAAAAAATAAGCTGGTACTGTTTTTGCTAAAACTATATTCTGTCAATAGATCAATTGTACCTGGAGATTCGTGAACAAATACGGATAAAATTCACGAATCTCAGGATAGAATGGACCCTATAAATGTTAGGATGGAATTTAACCTATGTTTTAAGTGTTTTCAGTAGAGTGGGTGCTTTTTAACTCTTCTTTTGGTAGTTTTATTACCAGTGATTCCTCTTCAAAGGCACCGGAATCCTGGGCCAGACATTCTTTGATCTGGGCCTGGATCTGGTGGGGGTCTTCCACATCTACCAGGTCAATTACCTCTACCTGGTCCCGGAATCTCTGGATGGCTTCCTCATTCAGGTTCTCCACGTAGGGTATGGCTCCGGTGGCGCCGTTTATTCTTTTCTTTTCCGGGTCGGCACCATTTTCATAGAGTGCCTTTATACTCTGGCCGGTGATATGTCCCTGGACTTCGGCACCGCACACCACTAAAAATCTGAGGTTTGGATTGGAAACCACGTTGGCTATGACCTTTTCAATTCCCAGGTTTTCGGTGTGTAAAGGTCCAGAAATACTTGCCCCGGCATCTACCGGCGTATTTTCCATATGGGAGCCTAGGGTTACCACGGCCACTGCGCTTTCCACATCGCCGGTGGTGTAGTCGCCCACCACCGGGGGCCATTCTTCTACTGATTTTTTTTTCACCATGATTTTACCTCCAGATTTTTTAACTCAAATTTAACTTTTAACTATCAGTTAATGTTTAACTTGTAGTTAATACAATATATATTTTGCCCTTTCACTCCACCTAATAAAACGGGATATTCCGGCTTGATTTTGGATATAAAATCCAAAAAACTCTTAAAATCAGGAATTATTTAATGGAAAATATAATAGATTGGTTGGCCCAATTTTTAAATATCCCGCAGGGACAATCACTCCATCTTTAACCAAGATTTAAAAAGATTCACGTCCAACAGTATAGTAGAGATCAATGGGTGAACTTACCATGTCTAACATTTCCCGAAGAGAACGAGAAAAGCAGAAAAGGCGCCAGGAAATAATAGATGCTGCAGAGAAGGTTTTCTTTGCCAAGGGATATGACAAAGTTACCATGGATGAGATAGCCCAAAAAGCAGAGGTTAACAAAGCACTCCTCTATTATTATTTTAAAAATAAGGAAACCTTATTCTTCGCAGTAAATCTTCAGGGGGTACGAATTCTCCATGAAATATACGTGCGATGTTTTAATATTGACACTGATGGTTATGGTAAGGTAAAAGCCATGTTACAGGGCTTGTTTGATTTTTCAAGGGAGTATCCGGAATACTTCCGCATATATTGCTACTCCGGGACCGAAAGATTTCAGATGAGTGATAATGAGGATGCCCAGGAGATCGTGGATCTGAGCACGGGAATGTGGCGTATCATGGTTGAAGCCATACTGGAAGGCATTGCCGATGGAACCATTAGAAAAGATTTAGATCCAGTTGAAATGTCAATATACTTAAACATAATGGCCACTAATGCATTAAACCTTGATTTTAGTTTTCAGATGGTGCTGGAGGCCCGTGGAATATCCCGGGAAAAGTACTGGGAAGATCTGTTGAGTTTCCTCAACCCGGCCCTCACCCAGAGGTCTGCTTGGGGCCCAGAAAAATGACACATTAATCCAGAAAACACCTGAATCTAGTAGAAATCCCACCAAGAAACTTCCACTGCCTAATCATATAAGCTATATCTTTTTCCATACTCTTTTTATACGTATTCAACATACCCTTGGGATTATCACTGGATTTAATTGCATGAGCTGCCAGATATCCACTAGCCAGTGCACTGGATATTCCCTCACCCAGGAGATTCAGGAGATTGGCGGCATCCCCTGCAAAAAACACCCTACCCTTTCCCAGATCCACCTGAAACTCTGGTGTTATGTGGTGTATAATACCCACTTCTTCCTTAACAATAGAATCTATCCTGGCATTGTGGTTTGTTTTTAGAAAAGAAAGGAACCGGGAGTGATAAGTTTTCATAAGGGATGGGTCCTGAACACCCACTCCCATAATGATATATTCATCCTTGACATTGAACCAGGCATCGTACTGGGAAAGCTCGGGATTTAAAAAAGCATGGAAAAAATCAGCTTCCAGGTCAACATTACCCCTGCAAAATGTTTGATAAGTGATTATGGGGTTTGTATTATTTGAAGTAACCATATTATTCTTTTTAATCGTGCTTCTGGCCCCGTCACAGGCTATGACCACCTGGGCCTCCTCTTCCCAGTCTTTAAAGTTGACAGTCACTCTATCTTCTTTCTCACGGCAAGAGATTGCTCGGGCAGTTCTAAGTTCAACGCCCGCTTCTTCAGCTTTAAGGGCTAAATAATGATCGAATAGGTTTCTCCAGATATTGTAACCTTCACTTTCAAATCGGAATGTCTTTCCATCTTCATTGGTAAGTATAATCCCCCGGTTAATCTGAGGATGTGAAAAAGTCATTTCCGGTATCTTGCCGAACTCAGCTTCCACCATCTGAACTGATTTCTGTATTAAAATACCAGAACAGGACTTTTCCCGAGGTAAATCCATTTTGTCCACTAATAAAACATCATAACCGGCATCAGCACTTTTTTTAGCAGCCATACAACCAGCAGGTCCAGTGCCTATCACCAAAACATCGTACATTTTTTTGATCTCCGCAATGATGTTACCTTGAATACTGCATAAATACTTTCCAAATAATGTCTTTCAAATATAATAGTAGTATCATGTAAATTAAAGATAACTTCAGATTCACATTTTTTTAGAAGGAATTATAAAAAAATAATAAACATATTCCCGTCCTGTAGACCAGTAAATCTCCTGCCTGATCGAGGCTGATCAACAAATTTTTTTTGGGGGTGGTATAATTAAGGGCAGGTAGATGCCGGGTCTACATGGTCGGGTATGGATACTGCTTATATCCCACCTCCTTTCACTTGTTAGTTATAATAACTCCTGGATCAGATAAATGATTTTTCCAAATTGACACCCAGATCACACCCGAATTTGGCCGGAAATCACCCTAAATTCCGATTAAACGTCCAAATAAAATATTTCTATTTTCAGAACTAGGTCGGAATTTGAAGTTACCGGAAAATAATGGATATCCTATTGAAGATATTTAAAAAAATGGTCCAATTAAACAATAATTAAACAAATTCATGGAATAATTCCAGAAAAATTCCAGTTTAACCCTTATTTTATCCAGGAACCACAAAGATATATATACCCATCAACAATGTAATAACGTTGAATCTAATTTTACCATTCTTGTCTTGCCCAGTTCATGGTAACTCTGTTTATCTAAAAACAGCTACCCCTTAATCAGAGTTATCCAGTTTAAATGAGTATTAGGGTTTTTGTGAATAAAAACCTCTTAGTCGAATGTTTTTAGATTTTTGTGGAGAAAAAGATGAATTCTGAAATTGAAAATTCAAAAGGTGTGGACCAGCGTATCTCCATGGTTACTGGAGAACCTAAAAAGGCAATCAGGGTACTGGCCATCCCCATGATCATTTCCATGTTTTTGATAATGGCTTACAACCTGGCAGACAGCATATGGGTGGCCGGCCTGGGACCAAATGCTCTAGCAGCATTAGGTTTCATCAACCCTCTATTCATGATAGTGATAGGTTTAGGTAACGGTTTGGGGGCGGGTGCAACATCATTAATCGCTCGATGCATAGGGGCTAAGAATAAAGAAGGTGCAGATAACGCGGCCATGCATTCATTAATACTAACAATTGTAGTATCAGCTGTAATAACAGTTATATTGCTGTTATTTTTAAAAGAAATTCTACTCTTGATGGGTGCCGGTGTCACCATAGATCTAGCTATGGAATACGGTCAGATAGTGTTTGGGGGTCTTATTTTCTTCATATTCTCCAACGTGGCCTCGGGTATTCTCCGGGCAGAGGGGGATGTGAATCGGCCCATGTACGCCATAGCTGCCACCACAGTCCTGAACATCATCCTGGACCCTATATTCATCTACTACTTTGGATGGGGGGTGAGTGGAGCGGCGTGGGCCACCATTTTATCCAGTAGCCTCTCCTGTGTGGTCCTGTTCTACTGGTTACTGTTAAAAAGAGACACCTACGTGTCTTTCTCCAGAGAAGACTTCAAAGCAAGTTGGAATGTGATTAAAAACATTCTTATGGTTGCTTTACCTGCCAGCATTGAATCTCTGGTCATGTCCATCCTGGGAGTGATCTTAAACCTTATGCTGGTTGTAACTGGGGGAGCAGAAGCCGTGGCAGTCTACACTGCGGGCTGGAGAGTGGTAATGATGGCCATGATACCACCGATCGGAATCGGAACGGCGGCCATCACTGTTGGCGGAGCGGCATACGGTGCCCGGAATTATAAAAACCTTTCCACTGCTTTGAGCTATTCTGCCAAGTTAGGAGTGGGAATAGCAGTGGTAACTGGCTTATTATCCTACGTATTTGCCGGAAATATAGCCACCATATTCACCTACTCCCCGGAAAGCGCTTTCATGGCACCATCCATAGCTGCCTTCCTGCAGGTAATGTTCCTCTTTTACCTCACTGTTCCCCTGGGAATCACTGCCAGTTCCATCTTCCAGGGAATGGGCAAAGGATTCACCTCCCTGATACTCACGGTATTAAGGGAAGTGGTATTTGTGGCATTCTTCTCTTACCTATTCGCCTTCACCCTGGGATTCGGATCCCCTGGTGTCTGGTGGGGAATAGTAGTCGGTGGCGGATTAGGATGTGTCGTGGCCTACATATGGGCTACTATCTACGTAAGACGCCTTAAAAGAAATTATTAAATCATTTTTTAATAATTCTTTATTTTTTTAGAATCTCAAGATCAGTACAGAGAGATCAGTTTTTAAAGGAGAGGATCACAATAGTAGTAAAAAAATATGGTGAATGGGTATGAAAGTACTGAAAACACTTTCCAGGGTTTATGTAGAAGATTTAGAGGAACACCTGGATTTTTATGAGAAACTCCTGGGGATGAAGGTGGAAATGAGGATTCCCATGCCGGAAGTGGGGTTGGAACTAGCACAGATTGATGATATCCTGATCATTGCCGGTTTGGAGCAGGCCTTAAAACCTTTTAAGAGGACACAAGCCACATTTATGGTGGATTCTGTGGAGGACTACCATTCTTTCCTGGAAGAAAACGGATCAAGAATTATTCGAGGCCCTCAAAAAGTCCCCACCGGAGTTAACATGACAGTTCAACATCCGGATGGTTCTATTTTTGAATATGTCCAGCATATACAGTAATATCACGGAAGGTCAGACTGCTCTTTAATTCAATTATTTAACACTGGAGTAAATTTTAGAAAAAGGATCCCAAGTGGAATCTTCCTTCCACTCATACTCAATTTCAATGCTCTGCTTTTTAGCCACATCATAGCCCAACTGGTCAGCAACAAATCCCAGTGCCATATCCATACCGGCACTGACTCCGGAACTGGTATAAATATTTCCATCCTGAACCCAGCGAGCTTCTCGAACCCAGTTAACCTCTGGAAAATTATTGGTCCACTCAAATACCCTTTTATTAGTGGTTGCTTTCCTGCCCTTTAACAGACCAGTTCTGGCCAGGAGTATGGAGCCGGTGCAAATGGTTAGGATGTATTGGGCATTAAGGGCCAGCTGTTTAAGATGATCCAGAAAAACTTCATCTTTTACTAATTTTCTGGTTCCCATTCCACCGGGAATCATTAGAATATAATCCGTAAAATCTAAAGATGATAAGGATTCTGTCAGAACTGGCACTCTCTGGCTGCTTTTAACAATACCCCCATCAATAGAATGAAAATGGAGGTTAAACTCATTTTCTAGTCTTCCCAGGATTTCGACTGGTCCAAAAACATCCAGAGTTTCAAATCCATCGAACAGTACAGTTGTTACTTCGTGCATTTTTATCTCCTTTCAATGGTAATCAAAGATACCACTAATATGAATAAATATAAGATTTAATAATATTTTTATTTATTTAGTGAGGATTAATAAGAAGAAGGAGAATAAGAAATGGCAGAATTTGTGGAAGATAAAATCACTCAGAGTATCAATGATCGTAAAAATCTCAATTCCAGGTTTTCAAAAAACTGTACAACTAATAATACTTTCCTGGAACTGGAAAAAAAAGCATTTAGTGAGGGTAACCTCTCTAAAAAACATAAAGAACTGATGGCTCTGGCCATATCCATTGTAACCAAATGTGAACCGTGTATTGAGTGGCATGTTCAGCAGGCCCACCTGGCTGGGGCAACAGATGAAGAGATATACGAAACCATTGACGTGGCTATAGAGATGGGAGGGGGTCCTGCTGCAGCTTACTCCAGATTTGCTTTAAATGCACTCGATTTTCACAGGAAATAATTAATTACACTTTTTTTACTCAGTGATCTTTATCATTTTTCAATGGCTATAATACCTTTACCATTTTCAATCTTTATATCTGCATCGGATTGTGCTCTTAAAGATTTTAAAAAAGATTCTGAACTTTCAGTATCCATAAAAAGAGGGCATGAATTTGTGAGATGGAAGGGATAGATAATTGCACTCAGGTTTCCATTTAAGTCCTGAAATTGGACAGCCATGGACTCTTTAGGGGAGGGATTGGTCTGATCGAAAACAAAGTTCCCTAAACTGTAGAAGATCACCTTACCCTGATAGCTTTCCACTTTCTGAATTACATGGGGATGACTTCCTACAACCATATCCGCACCATCATCTATGCATTTTCGGGATATATTTTGCTGATATTCATTGGGGGATGTTGAGTATTCATTTCCATAGTGTAAAATCACGATAACAATGTCCGCCTGCTTTTTTGCTTCATCCAGATTTTCTTTCATAATATTCCAATCTGCCGGTGCGAATCCTGAACTGTTACTGGTGGCAGCTGGTAATTCTGACTGGGAAAATTCCTGGAAGGTGGTTGTATCGAAGTAATTTAAGATGGCTATTTTATGATCGTCAACCAGGAAATAGGCGGGTTGGTTTGCTTCCTGGAGATTTTCACCGGCACCCACTGTGGTGATATTATAGTTTTTCAGGGTTTTTAGAGTATCATTAAGTCCAGTTTCACCATAGTCCATAATATGGTTGTTGGCCAGGCAAGCCACTTTAACATTATCACTTTTAAGCAATGATGCATGTTCAGGGTCTGCTTTTACTGGAATAACTGTTTTTAAGTTCTCATTTGAGTTGGTAAAGGGAGCTTCCAGATTTATAACCACCAGATCCGATGCCTTAAAAGGGGTATTAAAATCACCAAAAACATCTACACCCTCATCCAGGAGTGAATCAACTGCAAAATAAAACATAACATCGCCAGTTAGAAATATGGTTATATTTGAACTATCTGGAGCTGGTTTTTGAACTTCACTGTGACTTTGAAGCATAAACCATGATGATAAGGAAATTATAAATGCCACCGATAAAATAACGGCCAGATAAACTTTTTTAACCATATTTTAACCATTGTTAGGTTTTCATATTATTTATAAAGTGATGATTATTTTTTTCAACCTAAAGTATATAAAAATTAATCCAATACATAGGCCCTTTTTTGCCACGGAAAATTCAATTACTAAAAAAAGTGGGGGGTATGGTTAATAAAAAAAGGCAAATTCAATCTTTTTTTTTAACCTGGTTTTCTGGTATTGTCTGATCTTCTGGAAAATCTAGAGCTAAATGAAATAAAACCATCAAAAAGAGGCATGATAATGCTTTTACCAATTTTTATTTTATATTTAAAACCTCTTCCTTCCAGTTCCTGGGAAACAGTACCTAATAATTCTGGTATTCCCAGTTTTTGAGGACAAGCCCTTACACATTTCCCGCATTCGGTGCAGAGTCCAGCATAGGCTTCCTGGCCCGATAAAACTCCTCCTAACTGTGCAAGATAAATAAAGGATTGGCTTTCATCGAACATGTACTGGTGGTTGTAATAGTTAAAGCAGCGGGGTATATCCACTCCGCGGGGACAGGGCATACAGTAACCACACCCCGTGCAATCAATCTTCATGAGGTTCCGGTAGACCTCTTTAACCCCATCGTAACGCCTTAACTCCTCTTCAGTTAGGGAGTTAGGTGAAACTTCCCCGGCAACTTTCAGGTTTTCTTTGATCTGATCTTCGTGGTTCATTCCAGAAAACACACAGGTAACTTCGGGATGGTTTAATACCCACCGCAGTGCCCAGTCTGCAGGGCTTCTTTCAGTTTCAGACTCTTCCCATATTTCAAGTGCCTTATCTGGGACCTGACCTGCTAAAAGTCCACCTTTTAAAGGTTCCATAATGAAAACGCTTATTCCTTTGGAGTGAGCGTATTCAAGTCCTTCAGTTCCGGCCTGGTTCTTTTCATCCATGTAGTTGTATTGAATTAGGCAGACATCCCACTGGTAGGAATCCACGATTTCTTTGAATATTTCTAAGTTGCCATGGGAGGAAAAACCAATATTTTTTATCTGGCCATTATCCCGGGCATCTTCTAAAAATTGGAAGACTCCCAGTTCTTTCAGTTTCTGGAAGCTCTTCTTGGTAAGGGTGTGGACCAAGTAATAGTCTATACAATCTGTTTGTAGCTTTTCCAGCTGTATTTCCAGGTATCTTTCCATGTCTTCGTATTTTTTAACAGACCAGGAAGGCATTTTTGTCATTATTTTAACTTTTTCCCGGTATCCATCAGTGAGAATCTCTCCTAAAAATGATTCACTGGCCCCGCCATGGTAAGGGAATGCGGTATCAATAATATTCACTCCCTGGTCTATTGCGTAATATATCTGTTTTTTAGCCTCTTCTTTGTCAATTCTACCATTTTTAGTGGGTAATCTCATGGCACCGTATCCCAGTGCGGATATTTCATCGCCGTTTTTTTCAATTTTCCTGTACTGCATGTTAACACCTTTAGATTGACCTGTCAGTCTAATCTTTTGCCAAAAAAATACATTATTTAGATATTCCATCCCAGAACAGTTCAAATGCCAGTTCAATATTATTTTTCTTTCTTTTTTCAGGATTTTTCTCAAAATGGGTTATGGTATTGAGTACGTTTCCCCAAAAATAGTCCATCAATAGCTCATCATATACCGGTTTGATTTCATCCTCTTTCAATCCCTTTTTATAGACTTCCAGGAGGTCCACGAACTTCTCCTCGATTCTCCCCTTGGTGAATGAGGTTATGTAAGGGGAACAGTGGAAGGTCATTATAAAATTGAATTTATAGGGCTCTTTAATACCAAAATTTACAAAGTTAAGCCACAGGGATTTAACATTTTCTTTAAATGATTTGCTCTCATCGTAGTCTCCCTGGGAGGCTTCTAAGATGTTTTCTTTAGTGTAGATGTAAAGGCGGTCGATGAGATCTTCCTTGGTCTTGAAATAGTGGAAGAGGGTACCGGTGGCCACTCCAGCAGTTTTTGCAATTTCCGCAGTGGAAGTACCATGAAATCCCTTTTCTACAAAGAGTGGAAGGGATGTGTCCAGTATTTTCTGTTCTTTTTCCTTCAACTTGCCTACTTCCTGAAATTCGCTTTATTTAATTACTAGACTGATTAGTCGGTTTAGTATTTAAAACTTTCGAACTTATCATTTCCATCAGGTTTTATGGTTCCCGTTGGAGGATAATTTATTTTCAAGATATTGTATAATCCTTTCAGGTCCTATAGGGGTCAGATTTAGTTAAATTCAGATTTCCCTGGTCTAATCTTTTAATCAGGTTAGATCTGCTATACTCTGAGTAGATGGATCGAAGTTAATGAATTTGCGGACCGAAGGAATGAAAAACAGGTTCACAAAAACCACAAAGCTGGCCAGAAAACAAACCAGGAATATGGTTCTTATGGGGAAAAATTCAGCCAGGATACCTCCTGTAATCATAGCCAGTGGTATAAGGGCCATAGTGACTGTTCCCACTAATCCCATTATTTTACCCATCATATCATCGGGTACCACTGATTGGATGGATGAAAGAATGAACACGTTAACTACTGATTCGGAAATACCGGCAATTAAAAGCAGAAACGACATTAAATAGAAATCAGTGGTTAGGGCAAATAGCACCAGGCACAGATTGGAGATGCATAGGGAGACCAACATTAATGCTGCCCTTTTAGAGGGGTGTATGGCCATGGCTGAGAGGACTATCATTCCCAGGAACATGCCTGCGGTGAAACAAGCTACTGCTATCCCGTATTTAGCTGCCCCCAACCCTGGAGTGAACTGAAATAATGGTATGAGGAGAACTACGGCAATATGGACCAGAAAGCTGAAAATGGAAAATAGTATCATGATATAAAACAATCCTTTCAGTTTCCAGATAAATCCCAAGGATTTGGTAAGATCCGAGATGAAATTCTGGGAAGTTATCTCTGATGTTTTATTTTTGGGAATTTTAGCCAAGCTTATTGAAATTCCAGATATAATAAATGAGATTCCATTTATTAGAAACATCAATGGTGCCCCTATTAAAACGTAGAGAATACCTCCCAGTGAATTTCCTAGAATGTCCGCTCCAGTATTGGCAATTCCAAACAAGGAGTTGGCGTTGGTTAATTTATTCTGAGGAACCATCTGGGGTAGGACAGACATGGCTGCCGGTCCAAAAAAGGCTCCCCCTATTCCTAGTATAACGCCTGCCAGGAAAACCATCCACAACTGGAGTAACCCCATTATAGCGGTTACAGCAACTAATATAATGGTAATTCCCCTGATCATGTCGGTTAAAATCATCAGTTTCTTCCGGCTGGATCGATCTACAACTACCCCGGCAAAGGGGGCGAGTAAAACACCGGGTAAAAGAGAAGTAGCCATTAAAGTGCCCATTAGTGCAGGAGATCCTGTAAATGCCAGTACCCAGAATCCCAGTGCGATTTCATAGACCATGTCGCCCATTATGGATATAAACTGTCCTTGTAACAGTAAAAATAGACTTAATGATAAGAATCCTTTGTTTTCTGTTGCTTTGGTGTTCATGTCTTTAACACTGGTTTTTTCACTTTCCATGTCACTACTCCAATACTCTGTGCTACAAATATTATGTATATCAAACTATTTGTATAACAGAATGTATGCTGGCTATAATATATACTTATCGGAATACTTATAACTGGAGAGTAATAGAATAGGAAACATGGATGATGACGATTTACGAATAATCGTGGAACTTTTCGATGATATCGGGGATAAAATCCTTAAAACGGCTGAAATAACCCTGAAAAGCTATGAAAATTTGACGATAGCTGAAGCCAATGCCCTTTATGTTATAGGCCCCCAGGAACCCAAGACCATGAAACAGATTGCCGAAGCCCTGGGTGTGGCCGTAAGTACCCCCACCCGGACCATTGATCGACTGGTTGAAAAGGGATTGGTCACCCGGACGGTGGCTAAAAAAGATAGAAGAAAACTTCTAATTGAACTAACTCCGGAAGGAAAGGATCTTCTGGAACGGATGGATGAAGAAGGAATTTTAATGGCCCGTAAAATGTTCGAAAACCTCCAGGATGAGGAAATAGCATCTTTGAAGAAAATTCTGCTTAAAATCAGTGAAAAACTTTAGGATGGATCTTTTTGACCAGGGATTTAATCACTAAAATATCAGATAAAGATGTAAATATCGATGAATTAGCCGAAAAAACCATCACTGATCCTGAAATGAGGGATAAGATCGTGGGGCTAATGTTAAATCATCAACACATAATGGTTTACTACCATTCTTTTTATATAATCTGCAGAGCCAGTCAAATAAAACCCGAACTGTTTTACCCGTACTGGGATGATTTTACATCATTGTTAAATCACCCGAATTCATATCATCGTAATTTTGCCTTAGCACTCCTGGCCAATTTAACCCCTGCAGATAATGAAAACAGGTTCCAATCAATATTAAACGATTATTTCCTGTGCCTGAATGATGAAAAAATTATGACTGCCTGTAAGTGCATTAAGAACACGGCCAAGATCCTGGAAAGTAAAACCGAACTAACTGATGAAATAATAGATATTCTTCTGGACGTGGATAATCGCTCTGATTTTTCTTTAAAACAAAAAGCACTCCTGAAATCGTATATCATAGAACTTTTCTATAAATTCTATGGGCAGATCATCGACCAGAAACCGGTGGCTGAATTTGTGAAAGGTGAACTAGATAACATCAGTCCCAAAACCAGGAAAATCACCCGAAAATTCTTGGATAAATACAGTTGATTAATAATTATCAGGGTTAAGCTTACATTAAAACTATTAATGGGAAAATTTAGAGGAATAATACCTATTCTAAAATTACCTGGTGTGTACCATGATTTCCCATATTAAAAAAATATCTTCGTCAACGATATTCCCCTTATTACTGATTTTAACCATTTTATCTCTGGGAGTTTTAACTCCCATCATAACCATGGTGGCCTTTGGGGCGATACTGGCCTATTACGTTCGATTCATTGCCAAAAAAATCAAACCCTACGTTAAATATAATACACTGGCCATCACCCTGGGAATGATCTTGCTGGCTATACCCATTGTTTTACTGCTGTACTTCACCATCACCCAGATCCTGGGCATTTCCGTGTCTCTTTTCGGATCTTTACAGGCTACAGCTGGAAATAATCCCTTAAACTTCGGTTTGATCAGCGATGCCGTCCAAAAACTGGGTTTTTCTGCCACAGTGTCCCAGGGAATAGCGGATGCCATAAGATCGGGGATCACCCAGCTGTTATCAGCCATTACCAATTCCCTGATTAACATGGTCAGTTCCATCCCGGCCCTCGCTGCTCAGGTCCTCATACTGATCTTTTCCATCTTCTACTTTGCCCGGGACGGGGATAAAATAGTTCAATACATAAAAGACGTGGTTCCAGATAAGGATAAAGGTTTCTACCGGGAAGTCATAAAGGGGGCTGATGATGTCTTGAAAAGCATCATAGTGGGTAACATCATACCTGCTGCCATCCTGGGAATACTATCCGGGGTGGTTTATTATTTCCTGGGTTACCCTTACGTAATTTTACTGGCCATCGTCAGTGGAATAGCCATGTTCATACCCATAATCGGGCCGTGGATCGTTTACGGGGCCATAGGGATTTTCAGCATACTCCTTGGAAACACCATGCAGGGAGTGCTGGTGATTATCTTGGGGTGGATCATTGAAACCACCACCGACTTCTACATCCGCCCCCGAATATCAGTTCAGTACTCCGAAGTCCATCCCCTGGTTTTCCTTCTGGGATTCATCTACGGAGCAGTGACCATGGGCATACCGGGGCTGTTCATTGGACCCATGATACTGGGAATAACCTACGCTGCCTACAAGGTCTACCGGGAAGAAAAGGTCAAAGAAAAACAATCCGGAAGTTAAACCTGGTTAATTCAGTAATAAAGTAAATTACTCACTTAAATCATTAATTCATGCACAGGTGGTTGAAATAGAAAAAAAGGATAAAATCCTATTCATATTCATGGCGGCAGCCATCTTATGTAGCTACCTCCTGTTGGAGGATAAAACCCTGCTGTATCTGTTCCTCCTGATCTTTTTGGGCTACAGCTTTACTTCCCTTTATGTTTCTCACCATTACGGAGCCCAGATCAAGGGTTGGTCCAGTGTAATCGCAGAAAGGGATTACACCTCCTTTTTACTCACCATTCCCCAAGCAGGCATTATGGGGGCAATGGTAATCACCCTTTACCCTGGATTTTACATGCCAATTCCATTAATTGCTGGTTTTATACTGATGATAGTGGGCATGGGGTTCAACCTGGTGGTCCGGAAGGAATTAGGTAAGAACTGGGTACCTTTATCTAAAACAACACCTAATCAGGAGCTGGTCACCGACGGACTTTATTCACGGGTTCGGCACCCATTCTACCTCTCTATTTTAATCCTGTTTACCGGAGTGGCCGTAATTTCATGGAACTGGTACGGATTGATATTCCTGATGGCCCTGGTGGGGGGATTGATAATCAGGATCAAAAAGGAAGAAAATAACCTGATCATCAAATTTGGTGATGAATACCAGGAGTATATGGAAAAAACAGGAATGTTAATACCCAAAATAACCTAAATTTAGTCATAGGATTGATAATGAGGTATAGAGTACATGCCAAGATTGAGAGTGGGTGAGGGATGGCCATGGAGCAGGATAGGAAAGTTGAAAAATTGAAAGAAATCCTTAAAGACAGAAACTGCACTATAGAAAAGCATTCCAGTGTTATGGAGATAACATTTTCACAGGAGGAGGATGCCCACTGGTTTGAAAATATTTTCGATGATTACCAGAGGGAATCTGCAGTTAGCTGTTTGATGTCCATGCGGGGGGCTAACGCCCGGTACAAATTTGTGTTCAATGTTAAAGACATGGACCAGTTCATTAATTTATTAGAAAAAAGTAAGGATAGTTAAAGGCTGTTCTGAGTTTCGGACCCTATCCCTGGGTTAATTTCATCCCCAGTTCCCGGGCCTGGTCTAATACTTCTTTTTTGTTTTCAACCGCCCCGGGAATACTGTTATCATGGGAGGAAATCAAGCCAACCATCTTGTACCCCAGAAATTCGAACATATTCTGGGTGTAGTAGAAGTACTCTTGGAATAGGTTCTTATCAGGGTTTCCCTGAGAAAATACCAGTGCCACTGCTTTTTGCCCGTATTTATCCTCAAACCCGGTTTTGAAGTTGGCATATAAACGATCGGTGAATAGCTTGGCCTGGGCACTCATTTGCCACATATAAACCGGGGATCCCAGTACAAAGGCATCTGATTCCCTTATCTGGGCATAAGCCGTCTGCATATCGTCGTCAGTCCCACATTCTCCTTCGTTTTCCTTGCAGTGCATGCAGGCCTGGCAGGGAGCAATATCCATCTGGTTCAGATTGAAAAGTTCGGTTTCCGCTCCTGCTTCCCGGGCACCCTTTAGCACCTCTTCCACCATGATTTTAGTGTTACCATCCTCACGTGGACTTCCCACAAATCCCAGTACTTTCATTTCTCTACAACTCCTTTTGCTGGTGTGTTAATGAATTACTATATCTGTAGTTAACCTATATTATTTCTCCATTTATGGAGATAGTGTAATCCTTTATGATTATATTCTTCTGAGCCTTTTCCAGAGCCCTTTTAACGATTACTTCAATACCGGAACAGCAGGGAACCTCCATGTGCACAATGGATATTGATTTTATGTCCTGCTTGGTGAAGATCTCACTTAACTTCTCCACGTATTGGTCAATGGTGTGATCCAGTTTGGGGCAGAAAATGATGAGAATCTTATCCTTTAAAAATCTCTGGTGGAAATTGGCATAGGCAAAGGGCGCACAGTCCGCAGCGATGAGGAGGTCCGCATTTTTCAGGTAAGGGGCATTGGGGTTTAAAAGTTGCAGTTGTACTGGCCAGTTACCCAGTTCGGCACTTAAAATCTGGGGAGATTCACGTCCTCCGGACTTGGGCTCTGGAACTTGCATCGCAGAACCTGGACAGCCACAGGCCAGAGGAGCATCCTCCTCATAATCAGGCACTTCCAGATTTTTTTCCTTTAAAACGTTAATGGCTTCTTCCAGGTATTTTGTCTCACCGTGCTCGTGCAGATGCTTCAAATGGGCCTTAATAACATTGGGTCCGGCTTTTGTAATATTTTCCATAACCCGGGATTCATCGTAGGGTTCAGCTTCCCTTCTCTCGATCTCTATAGCTCCTTCCGGGCAGTCACCGATACAGGCCCCCAGCCCATCACAGAATAAGTCACTGATGAGATGGGCCTTACCATCAATTACCTGCAGAGCACCCTCGGGGCACCCAGTAACACAGAGACCACAGCCATTACATTTTTCCTGATTGATCCGGATAACATCTCGCTTCATAATAAACCCTCTTTCTAATAATTAATAAAATCTAATCCTGCAGTATATTGTATGTAAATCCCGGTTGAAATAACATTCGAGTTCATAAGTTTTTGGTCAATTGGGATATAGTGGGTGCATATTGTTGATGCTTTTCGGGTTACTCTCTGTTTACAACCTTAGGTAATATCATAAATCACTGGTAAAGAAAAATAATGAACCGGAAAAATAGATATATGTAAGTTCATATGATTCTTGATACCGCTGTGGTGTAATGTTTTACCTTAAGATTCAGGGTAACTTGTAACTCATAGTTTCAGAAGTAACCTGTTAACTCATAGAATATCTTAATTCGTTATAGGTCAGTTTAACGAAGTCCTGGCCGGTTCATTCCACAACAGATCACCATTAAAAAAATACATGGAATACCAAATCATAAATATCTAGTTAAATATCAATAAAATATTAGAAATTGATTTTAGGGAGGAATTAAGGTAAAGGATAATCACCGTATTTTCAGGGAAATATTTGATAAATCCCCAATTGGAATGCTTTATCATAATAAAGAAGGGGAATTATTGGATATAAATCTGGCTGCTTTAGAATTATTGAGAATTTCCCAGTTAAAAGGTTTACCTGATATAAATCTATTCAACAACCCGATTATTCCCTGTAAAAAGGATGAAATCACCGAAGAAGGTGTGACGGAATTCCAGATTATGGTGGATTTTTCTAATGTACCTGATTCTATTTCCCTGGCCCATAATTCTGTACTTTTAAAAGTAACAGTATCTACTATTGATTCTGGTTATCTGCTGCAAATCCAGGAATCATATTCCCAGAAAGAAGCAGAGGAACTTCTCATCACCGAAGAAAGGTATAGAAGTTTTTTCGAGGAAGATCTAACTGGAGATTTTATTGCCACACCGGCAGGTGAATTAATAGAATGCAACCCTGCTTTTGCCGAGATTTATGGTTTTATCAGTCCTGAAGAAGCTTCTAAATCTAACATAGCGGATTTTAACCCGGAAGACTGGAAAGATTTAATAAGGCATTTGGAAACCAGGCATAAAATTCAGGGCCGCCAAACCACCCACCGACGACAGGATGGAAAGGAAATTCACATTGTCAGTAATGTTGTGGCCCGGGTGGATGAAAATGGCCAAATAACCCAGGTTAAAGGTTATGTTTTCGATGACACCGAACGTAAAGAAGCTGAAGAGGCTTTAAAACGCAGTGAAGAGAAGTATCATCGTCTTTTTGACGAAGATTTAACTGGAGATTTCATTGCCACTATTGGTGGGGAGATTTTAGAGTGTAACCCTGCTTTTGCCGAGATTTACGGGTTTAGCACAGTTGAAGATGCACTGAAATGGAATATATCTCATTCAAACCCATTTGATTGGCCTTACATGGTAACTCGCCTTAAAAACGAAGGTAAAATTTTGGGATTTCAAAGCTGGCAGCGAAGATCCGATGTTATGAGGATCCATGTGGTGGCTAACATGGTGGGTATATTCAATGACTCCGGAGATCTCATCCAGGTCAAGGGTTACATATTCAATGATACTGAACGTAAACAGGCTGAAGATAGACTGGAAAGTGGTAAAAAGCAGATTACTCATATTTTAGATAGTATTCAGGATGGGTTCATGGCTCTGGATAATCTGTGGAATTTCATATACGTGAACCGTTGTGCTGCAGATTACCTAGGAATTGATGCCGATGATCTTTTGGGCAGAAACATATGGGATCGTTTGCCTGATTTTGTGGGAACCATCTATGAGACTTCATTCCGTGAGGCCATGAATCAACAAAAAGTTCTTCATTTTAAAGCCCCCGGAATTCACAAAAGGAGTAATTGTTTTGATTTCAGTGTTTATCCTTCATCAGAGGGAATTTCTATTTATTGGAGAGATATTACTAAGTAAAACCAGTTCTTACAGTCAAGGCCAGGTATTTTAAAATTCTTCTTCAAATTTCATTTCCCTAAAGGTAATGTTAAATAATGTTCCATTGTCCTGTTTTAAATCAACCAAACCCCCTAGTTGGGCGGCTAATTTATTAACGAACCACATACTCAGGGTCTTGTCCTGAAGGTTAAAACTTTCCAGGAGAACTGGTGCGTTATCGTAAACTGTCATTAAAAAAGATTCACCTTGGGGGATGATTTTAATGGTAATCTTATCCATTTCCCTGAAACTTTCCCCCTCATTGTCTTCAGAGGAAGTTGATTGCAGGTTGCGCCTTATGGAACTGGTTACCAGTTCATTGATCATCAGTCCACAGGGAATGGCGGTGTTGATATTCAGCATAACCTTGGCGTTTACTCCCACATTAACCCGGTTGTTATCTACTCCATGTATTCTAAACAAGTCTATTACTAAACTTTTAATGAAATTTTCCATGTTAATGTTGGTTAAATCCTTTGATCGATACAGTTTATCATGTATTCGTGTCATGGAATTGACATGATTCTGGATCTCCTTAAATAACTCCAGTGAGGGGTCGTGATCAATGTAATATGATTGGAAGTGTATCATGGCACGTATTATCTGTAAATCACTCTTTATTCGGTGTTGAATTTCCTTGAGGAGTACTTCCTTCTCTTCCAGGGTTTCCAACAACTGTTTTTGTAATTTTATCTCTTTGGTGACATCTTCAAAGGACTGCACTGCACCGATTACATCACCTTTAAAATCTTTAATGGCCATGGCTGTGAAATGCAACCATTTCCCCTTCTTTCCCATCCTGGGGAAAAAGGCCACTGCTTCACAGGAATTTCCCAAACCCTTGGATTCGCTCGTTCCCTGATATTTCAGCATGAATTTGGAACCATCTTCAGTTCCGTACCATTTGGGGATATCCTCTAAACGTCCATTAACTATAAAATCAGCCATACATGGTCTTCGAGTATTGTAAAATACTTTCCATTGCTTATTTGTGCCTAAAATATTGTCAGCAGTGATATTACTCAGCTCTTCCAATGCCCGGTTCCAGTAAACGATTTTATGGTCCTGGTTTATGATGAACTGGGGAGCAGACGAAGTACTGATTATATCGTTTAAATTTACCCTACTTTTTGCCAGTAATGTTTTTAATCCGGCTTTATCTATGTTTTCACCTAACCCTGTATTTGAGTTTGTGGGCGCTGACTTCTTTTTTAACATATTTAACATCCTTTATCCGCTGATTAAAAAAATAAAAATAGGTAGAACTTAAATTCTACCTTAAATGGGGTTATCCGATCACTGGACTTGCCAGGGGAGTCAATAGCAGTATAATGGTTATTATTATTCCAATTACAACTAATGGCACTCCTGCTTTTAGTATCTCCTTAATTTTCACGTATCCTGTTCCGTAGGCCATGGCCACTGTTGGATCAGCCATTGGAAGCATGAATGATAGTGAACAGGCTATTGCTACGGGTACGGCGTATTGTCCTACAGGTAATCCCTGGGCTTGTGCCAGGGTGACTGACAGTGGAACCAGTATTGCGGCCAGGGCAATATTGGACATTACTTGGGTTATACAGACGGCAATTATCATCAGAACCACCATGATCAGGATGGTTGATGGATTGCTTCCTAAAACACTTACAATATCCGTTATAAGCCATTCTGCTGCTCCAGTATTCAGTAATGCTGCTCCAAGGCTTAATGCTCCTCCGAAGAAGACAATTAATCCCCAGTCAACACCGTTCTGTGCATCTCTCCAGTCAAGCACTTTGAATACAAAGAAAAGCACAGCACCGATTAAAGCAACGGAATAACTGTTAAGCCCAGTCCAACTGGCAGTGACCCATAGGGCGATGGTGAATAGGAGTATACCTAAGGAAATTTTTTCCACACGTTTCATGGGTCCTAATGATTCCAATTTGTTGGAGATGGTTTTATTTCCACCGACTATTCCGCTTACTTCTGGTTTGAATACTCTACTTAAGAGTTTCCAGATAATAAGCATCATAATAATAGCCAGTGGGAATCCAAATACCATCCAGTTGGCAAAGGGGATGTGGGTGTAGGCTGCGGCCATCAGGTTGGGAGCCGTACCTATTTCCGTTCCAAATCCACCGGCCAGTGAACCGTAGGATGCACCAAGTACCATGGCTTTTGCAAAGTTACTTTTACCCTTTTCCGGGTCGTCAACACCCATTAAGGGGATGATTTCCTTGATAATAGGGAGTAGCATGGCAAAAGCCACCACATTTTCGATCCAGGCAGATAAAATACCAGTGGAGAATACCGCCACAAAGATACTTCTATCGGGGCTGGTACCGAACTTGTTTAACATGGTATATGTTAAACGTGTGGCTAAACCGCTTTTACGGATAGCCTCGGCAATGATAAAACCACCTATCATTAAGAAAATGATGGGATTGGCAAAACCAATTACAGCACTATCAAAACTTTCAACACCGATTATGGGCTGTATAAAAAGTATTATTAAGGAAGTAACAGCGAGATGTACTGTTTCAGTGGCCCACATTATCACGGCAAAAACAAGTAAGGCAATTGCTGCATGTCCAGGATAGCTTAAACCTTGCATGGGAATTAACATTATCACTATAAAAGCAATGATGGCCAGGGGCATTCCCATAACTTTTAAGTTTATATTCGTTTTTAAGCCTCCCTTTATTTTATTTTAACAGGTAACCTAAAATCTTAACCTAATATATACTTATTTTATAATGTTTAATCATTATTAATACTTTTTGTCTGGCTAACATTAATATCAAGGATATAGTAATACTTGTTTTAAACAAGCAGGCTAATATATTCAGTAATTCTCATAGGAAATTAATTCTAATAGGAAAATAGTGGATATTGGATCGAGGTCAACTGGTTTATTGGTAGTGATGAATAAAGTAAAGATACATTTTCATGATAGAATGGAAGGTGATGAGAATGAACTGGAATTTATGGGCAGTTATTTTATCAATACTAGTAGTGATTATTGGTTTGTACGAGATTTTTGCTTTGGGAGAATACACCTGGACCAACTATCTCAGTACATTCCTTTTCGCCGTGGTAGTGGTGTTAATTTTAAATAGCATGAATAAAACACAGTAATTTTTGATTTAGATTGAAATATTTTATTTTTATACTAAAATAAGTTTTGTAACTAAAATAAGATGAAGGTAGTTTAACCCTCATCTTAGGTATTTGGACAGTTGGTACCATCACAGTTTCCAGTACCGGCGTTGCCATTTCCCTGGCCATACTGGTACTGGTGGCTTTGATCACAGTTTCCAGTTCCTGCTGCACAGTTCTTCTGACCGTACTGGTATTGATGCTGATTTCCATCACCAGCAGAGTCACAGGATCCCTGGCACTGATTCTGGTTGCCATTACAGTTCTGTCCCTGACTCTGGTCGGTGGTCGTGGTGCTGTTGTCAGTATCATTCAATGCAAAGGCGGGAACCATGCTGACCATCATCACCAGTGCACAGATCAGTGCTGCTTTTTTTGGTATTTTCACCATATTTTTCACCTCCGTGGTGTTGTGCATTAGAGTATCTCCTGGTAAGATAAATGATTATTCCAAGTTAATGCCCAGATCTTACCCATTTTGCACTATATGAATGCTCACATTTTAATACCAAACATTGTTGATCCTTTTATTTTATAAATAAATAATTGGGCATGATTATGGAAAGATTTGGGTATAATCTTGGAATAATTACTTTTATATAGTTGATCTATTTAGTAGTGTAATGGGTAATTAGGGCTTTAAACTAATATTCATTAATTATTTTGAGATACTGGTGATTTTAAATGGTAACCACTATCTTAAATAATTTTAAAACGTTGAATAATATTCAATCCATTCAAAAAGCCTTTAAAATCCATTAAAATAAAAATTTAAACGAAAAATCCGATTTTGGAAATGGAAATAATTAAGGGGGCACAATTCATGGTTTACGATATGATATTACCAGCTTTACCTTTTATAGGTGGCTATTTATTTACCTACAGTCTTTACCGGATGAATATAATCAGAAAAGCAATACACATCAATGTATGGAATTTTATAGTTGGACTAGCCTTTTTAATATCTGCAGGAGCAGGTTTCCTTCTGCTTTTGTTAATGGAATTAGGGATCAAGTTATCAATAAGCCCGCAGTTACTGTACTGGCACGTAGAACTAGGTGTAACTCTGGCCCTGGTAACTGTATTCCACATCCATACCTACTGGAAATCAGCTAAGACCATGTTTGTCCCGGCCAAGAAAAGGGTGAAAACATGAAGAAAGAATCTCCCTGCCAAATGAAAAAGGGCCCAAAATCTAGTTTAGGCAGTAAACTAAATCTATCCAACCATAAAATCCAATCAAAATTATGGGGGAGGAAGATAAAATCCGTATTGGAAAGCGTCTCTTTGAAAGAAAGACTCCTGATGGTAGCTTCTACCATTCCTTTCATAGCAGCCAGTACCATGTCTTCTTCATGTGCCACCTCCTGTCCCTACGGAATGGTGAATGATCCCTACCCCGGGCAGTGTCCTAGATACGTGGACCTGGATGGGAATGGAATATGTGATCTATCCCAAACCACCACTACCACGGCCGATGACACGTCTACCACCAGTACTACGAGTGATGATACTTCCACCACCGATGGAGCCACTAGTACTGACACTGGGCATGGAAACGGGGCAAATGCTGATGATGGTGCCCTTGTTAATCAGACCGACGCAAACTCCACCGTACCCCAAGATTCCCCAAGTTTAGATAGTGGAAACCTTGACGGAGATGCAACCAATTACCAGGTGTTACCGGTAACCCTGATTATTATAGGAAGTTACCTAGTAACTTATTTCCTATTTAAAAAAGGCATATTAAACCGCACTAAACATCGAAGAATTTGGAATTTACTGGTAACTCTGGGATATATCGGAAGTGGTGGTACGGGGATCATATTGGCGGTTTTAATAAATCTGGGCATAAGAACTGCTTTAAATCCCTCTTTAACTTTCTGGCACGTCGAATTATCCGTTCTCATGGTGGTGGCGACCTTAATCCATCTGCACATCTATAGAAAACCCTTTAAAAACATGTTCAGAGTCCTTTTTGGTTTTAGAACAGGTTCTGGAAAGAATTCTAATGCGTTGAGAGGGAAATCCAAATAATTTTCCCTTTCACGGTTTTTATAGAGAGAACTATATTAATTCTACAGAAGAACATTTTTAATCTTAAGCCTTTTTTATCCTAAGCCTTCTTCATCTTAAGTTATCTTTTATAAACCTCTAATTTTATTTAAGTTCGGTAGTAGAATATTCATGGCCTAAAATGGACTGAAAATTTGCAGGGGGGAAGTAGAGTATAAATTTAAATCTACAGTAGAAATATTTAAGGGAAAAAAATCCTTGATTTTTTTTTAACTACCTTTTTTGGTGAATTCACGAACAACTATAAATGCTGGTGATGTTTTGTTATAGTAAATCCACAAGCCTCAGGAAATATTTTAGCAATTTATCTTAAATTTATATGGCCGGTGAACAAAGTTTTAGTAAACAAATGAATAACGGGGGAGTGAATTCATGAATATATCCTCACAAAGGGATGGCGGAGTGCTGATAATATCACTTCAAGGTAGACTGGATGCTTATGGTGCATTAGAATTAAATGAATCCCTAGAAAGCCTGATTACCCCTAAAGATACTGTGGTTATTTTTAACATGGGCCAAGTCAGTTATCTCAGCAGTGGAGGTATCCGCAGTTTACTGGGAGCTGAAAGAACCCTCAAGGAAAGGGAAGGATGCATACATCTCTGCAATTTGAAGTCTTACCCGCTAGATGTACTAAAAATGGCGGGCTTTGACCAGATATTCTCCATAAAGCCCACGGTAAAAGATGCCCTGCAATCAGGATCAACAGCCCCATACTCGGAAAGGGTGAACTGGATAAAAGTCCCCCCTTATGTTAATGAAACGATTTCATTAACCATTTTAGAATCATCAGAGGGTGATTCTAAATTAAATGTTGTGGGTGATATCTCCAAGGTACTCAATGCCACTTTGGGAGAAGAGGATATCTATTCCCGTAAATTCTCCAATACAGAATACTCCATTGGATTGGGAGGATTAGGGGAGAAGATGAAAGACTTCCTGGAGATCATGGGGGAGATGATCACCATTGGGGGGACCATGGTCTGGCTCCCTACTGACGGACATAACACTCCCGATTTCCTTATACCCGCAACAGACACTGGAATGGTGACCATACACACGGGATTTAATGTTGCTCTTGATGGGAATTTTAATGATGTTCTATTTGCCGAATCCCAACATGATGAAGGGTTTACCATGGATGAACTCTACGCATCCCTTTTTACCCTGGCCCGGGAAAGGGAACCTAACTTCAAAGGGATCATTAGTGTGACTATACAGGCAGACATTGAAGAATTTTACAGATCAGGAATTAAAATAGCCCCAATTAATAAATTCACTCCAAAAAATCATGAGATGATTATGCATCCTGATAATATTAAGTCATGGATGAATATAGGTACGGAACCTATGTTTAAAGGTGAAACAATGATTAGTTTTGGGGTGGGTGTTGATTTAACCACTGATCTATCTGGTTTTGATGAAGAAGTACTGGGGTCCCTGTTTTACATGCATCCTGCCAACACCGTAAATAAGCAGATGTTGCTCCATAACCATGCCGTGGTTTTCAAACATGTTCCCCTGGAGAAAAAGGGTGATCTAGATGGTGGCATAAAGAGTATTGTTCAAAATGGAGAATTCCGGGACATGAGTCATCTCTTGGATAACTCCAAAATGAAACGTGCTCTTTTAGGTGTTTCCTATATATCTAGTATTGTTTTTGAGAAAAATCAGGAAATAACACTGCGTGGGGATTGTAAAGGATGGAACGACACCTACCATGAAATAACCAGTAAAATGTTCCCGGATTCAACTGAAATTCAACTTACCCCCATAACCGGAGGGTACAGTGGTTCGGCGGTGTTTAAGGTAGATGCCTGGGATCGCTCGGGTAGAAAAGAAATGCCCTTTGTAATGAAACTGGGGCCCTGGTTCGAGTTAGGAAGTGAACTAAAGGGATATGAAGAACATGTAAAACGTTACATACAGAACAATGCCACCCATGTCATCGATCACTGTAAAATTGACGCCTTTGGGGGCTTATTGTACAATTTCGCAGGTATAAATGGGAGAGAAAGTACTATAAAGACCATGGAGGATTACTACGCTTCCCATGACACTGGAGAAGTTTTAAATGCCCTGGACAAACTCTTTAGAAATGTGCTCCGTAGCTGGTACGGGCAACCCAAACTGAAGGAACTCTACCTATACGAGGAATATGATTCTTTCTTCAAGTACGAGAAGATAAAAAATTTCACTTTAGAGAAGTTCGACCTTACATCCAGTGAAAAATACGTTGAACTCCCCTATAACTTGGGAACATCCATAAACCCACTTTACTTTGTGGAAAATGTAATGCCGGAACGCCGGTCCCAGGTGGTCAGTAGTTACGAAGCCTCCACCCACGGGGATCTGAACTTGAGGAATGTACTCCTGGATGATGATCTAAATATCTGGCTCATAGACTTCGCTGCAACCTGCTATTCTCATATCCTGCGGGATGTGGCCAAACTGGAAACTGCCTTTAAACTGGAATGTGTGGATATCAATTCCCTGGAAAAACTAAGGTACATGTTGAAACTGGAAGAAAGGTTCCTTAAGGCTAGAAATCTTAGTGATATACCACATTTACCACTTGATTCTCCCGAAAATCAACTAAATTTTGATAATAGGGACATAATCAAGGCATTTCAGTGTATAAGGAGGGTGAGAGAATATGGTAACATGATTACCCTTTTGGATGAAGATATATCCCAATATCTACTGGGATTGTTGTCCTATAACTTATCATCAATTTCATTTAGGAGTCTCAACGATTATGAGCGGGAATATGCCTGGATTTCTGCTTCTCTAATTTGTAACCGGTTGATGTAGGCTCATATCCTAATGGGTTTTAAAATGAGGGAAGTGAACTAATATTAACAGCAGTATTAACCGATAAATGCAGGGGCATGTTTTTACAGTTTTAAACTTCACGAGGACATAAATTTTTTAAATCCTATAATTAAATTGTACAATTAATCCCCGGCAGGTCTGAGTGTACTGAAATTTAATAATTTATGATTCTTGATAGGGGTTTTTTTAATGGAAAGATGGTTAACTCCGGGTGGATGTACAGTTTACCCCATCACAAAGGGCAGAAGTAATACTTACCTGGTTTTTGACGGTGATGATTCAATTTTAGTGGATACCAGTCACCGGGGGGCACTGAAAGGTCTCACCGATAAGCTGGATGATCTACTGGATGGAAGGAAGTTGTCCTGGCTGGTTTTAACCCATAGCCATTATGATCACGCAGAAAACACTGCAGTATTAAAGGAACGGTACAATACCAGGGTGATTGTCCATAAATCAGAATTATATGACTTAAAACAAGGTTTTTCACCGTTACCTACAGGCACTAATCCTATTACTCGCATTGTGTCTAATCTGGGTGGTAAAATTAGTAGTTTCAGTCATTATGAGCCAGTAGGACCGGATATTATTGTGGACGATGCCTACCCGGTAACACCACGAACCTACCTCATCCACACTCCGGGCCACACTGAAGGGTCAATGAGCTTGATTGTGGATGATGAAATTGCTTTGGTGGGCGATGCCATGTTTGGAGTATTCAACTGGTCAGTATTCCCCCCATTTGCGGATAATGTTTCTGCTCTCGAAAAAAGCTGGGGAAAACTTGCAAAAACTGGTTGTAAAATGTATTTACCTGGTCATGGAACTGAAAACAGTAGAGAATTACTTTTGAAACAGTGCAACAAGTATGGTGTTGAATTAGATTAAAAAAATTCCTCACAACTTTCAGCTCATGCCAAGGGGGCACCTATTAGTTAACTTTATAAGGTGGATAAGCAATTTATTTATATATCGATATATTTGAATATATGAAACTAACAGGTGGTTGGAGTTGACGGAAAAAGAAATCAAAGACTTTGTAAAGGAAAGGTATTCAAAAATTGCAGCTAAAGAAGACTCTTCGTCATGTTCCTGTTGTTCTGAAACAGGAGTGGACAGAATAATCCAACAAGCTAAAGCCGTCGGCTATTCTGAGGAAGAAATAAAAAGCATCCCTGCCGAGGCCATATTTGGATTGGGATGTGGTAACCCTACGGCCCTAGCCGAGATAAAAAAGGGTGAAACAGTTCTGGATCTGGGGTCTGGTGGGGGAATAGATGTATTTCTGGCGGCCAACAAGGTTGGTGAAAGTGGAAAGGTCATAGGGGTAGACATGACGGAAAAAATGGTAGAAACTGCCCTTGAAAATGCTAAAGCCGGAGGATACCATAATGTGGAGTTTAAACTGGGTGAAATAGAGAATTTACCCCTCGAAGATAATTCCGTTGATCTGGTAATTAGTAACTGTGTTATAAATCTCACCCCAGACAAATCTGTAGCCTATAGGGAGGTTTACAGGGTTTTAAAAGAAGGAGGCAGAATATTAATTTCGGATATAGTCACTGAAGGCCATCTCCCTGACGAAATCCGGAAAAGTTTCCAAGCATGGTCGGAATGCATAGCAGGGGCTATGGAAAAAGAAGAATACATGGAAACCATAAGGAAGGCCGGATTTGGTAAAGTTGAAGTCATTGATGCCCATTTCTTTACAGAACCGGGCCTGGATGAACGCCTGAAAGGAAAATTAATCAGTATACAGATAAAGGCAATTAAAACTCCCAGTGACTCCGGGTTCATAGTTAAATCAGAGAACAATGATTGCGGATGTGAAGGGCCAGCCTTAAAACCATCTAAGACTAATGAAACAAGTGAAGGTTGTGGATGTTCTGGTGAAACTATTCTCGAAACACCTGAAATTGGAGAAAGTGAAGGTTGTGGATGTGAGGGGTTGTCACCGGAAACAACTGAACAAATTGAGGAGAATGATGAATGTTCCTGTGGGTGTGGGGGAGAATTCCCTGATGAATCTCTGGTAGAAAATCCAAAAGAACCTGTAAATACCGTCAACAATAGTTTTTTAGAGGATTTTGAGAAATTTGCCCGGGCAATGGGTATTGTAAATATTGGATACACCCGGGTAAATCCGGAATTAGTCAACACAGAGGAACCAATCTACACCAATGCCATTGTCCTGACCTTAGAAATGGGTGAAGATATCATAGAAACACCCCCTGGTTCAAAAGCCCAGGAATTGAATGATGCAACCTATAAAAAAATGGGGAACATAACTTACGCCCTCTCTGATTTTATCCGGTCACAGGGCTTTGCTACCCAAGTGGCCCATCCTTACGGGAGTATGTTAAATTTCTCACCCCTTGGTCAGGAAGCCGGTTTAGGATGGATAGGGCAAAGTGGGCTGTTAATAACGCCTGAACTGGGGCCTCGACAGAAAATTTCAGCAATACTGACCAGTATAGAAAATTTACCGGTTAAAACTCATAATGCACACTCTTGGATACCGGAATACTGTGAAAAATGTGGTAAATGCATTAGGGCCTGTCCAGAAAAAGCATTGATAGAACGAAAGACATGCTGTGGTAACAAGGAAATAGAATTTATTCAAGCTCGTTGCATTGGCTGCACACAAGGCTGCACTTACTGTATAGAATCGTGCCCATTCGATGAAAAGGGATATGCTCATGTTAAAGATATATTTGACCGGATAAATGCCAGGTTAAAGGATAGAAAAAATTAATACATTTCAGCTGAATATTTAGGAGATGGAAAAATGAGTTCTGAGAAAATAGCATTAGCTGCCTGCAGTGGAATGAGTCCCTATGGTCTGGTGGCCCGTGTAACGTCTGCAGATACGGTAAATGAGACTGAAAACACGATTTCTATTTGTATGGGTGCCACTGCTGCCGATAGAGAAGGTTTTAGAAATTTAATTAAAAAATATCCTATTATTGCCATAAATGGCTGTGATGGTAACTGCACCACCAAAATACTTAATCAGAAGGGAGTTACTCCTGCTAAAACTCTTAATGTACTGGAAGAACTCAAAGATGAAAATTTTAAACCTTCTGATGTTTCCAGATTGGATGAAGAAGGAGAAATTTGTGTTGAATTCATGAAAAAGAAGGTAAAAAATGAAATGGACGAATTAAAAGAAGAAAATAAAGGATAGGATCAATTCGTCCGTACCATCAAGGGTTTAACCTTCCACAGAATTTAGAATGAGTAAGTGAAACGAGTAGGTTAATTATTAACCCGGATTAGTGAAGTAAATGGAAACTATAAATGATATTCCCTCTTACCAGAAAATGGGCCGGAAGAAGTTTTTCACTATCTTAAGGAGAGAAACCAATTTAATTAACCTTCAGGACATAATGCGGGCCAGTTTATTCCTTATAGATGATGCTAAATATGTGCAGGGCAACTACCGAAAGGAATACCTGGAGTCTTACACCAAGGCTTTTATAATGCGAATCCAGGAGGTTAAAGCCCATCACGTAGAGAGTGATGAGCTTCTGGATATAGCAGAAGTTCAAGATGCAGTCCGGCTATTACAAGAGCAGGAAAAACTGGCAGCAGAGGGGGAAGGATTTGATCCAGCCTTTTTTAAGATCTACAAGATCATCTCCCTTTACACCACCTTTATCCTGGTAGAATCGGTTCATCCGGTGGGCACACCCTTCCCTGGAGGCCTGCAGGTGAAATATGATGGGGAGAAATTTCTCTGCCCGGTGAAAGAAAGACAAAAAGATAATCCTGGTGCGGTTTGTGGGTTCTGCATTGCAGAACAGGATCCAGAGACTATGTGAATATGCTAGGTGGTTATTGTCCTGGTGGTTACAGAACATAGCCATTTTCGGTATTCCATTTTTACCCATCCCTACTAAATATCCATATATTTAAATATATCACCACCTATACCAAGTCCATGAAATCATGTGAAATTGGTGGGGATAAGCCCGGTGAAGACCAGATCAAGAGGTTGAAAAAGATCATGGCCACCCTCCCTGATGATGAAGTCCTGTACGAAAATGCAGATACCCTAAAGGCCCTTGCGGATCCCACCCGCTTAAAGATCCTTCACCTGTTGAAACACGGTGAGTTATGTGTTTGTGAAATTATCACTGCTATGGAAAAACCTCAACCTACTATTTCACACCATTTAAACATTTTAAAAAAGGCAGGCTACTTAAAATGGCGTAAAGAAGGGGTATGGGTTCATTACAGTTTGTCTAATCCAAAAATTATCGATATCATTAACAAACTATGGGGATAATTAGGGCAGATTGATTTAAATACGGATTATTCCTTAAAAATCATTGAAACAGAAAAATAACCTTAAACCTATTTAGTGAATCTTTTCATAACTGCACGTGCGGCCTTGGTTTTAACCAGTATAGAAACTTTCATACCTTTTTTTAACACTATCTCTGGTTTAGGAATGGTTATATCACCATTTTCATAGACCGCGACAATTATAAAATCATCGGTGGGGCTGATATCCCCTATTTTTTTACCTACTACCTTTTCATTTTCCAGGTTAAAATCAAGTAATTCTGCATCGCCCTTTCCCATAACCACTAAATCAGCAATTTTGGGCCGTATAATCAGTTTTTCCACGTAACTGGCTGCAGTGATTTCCGGACTGATAACCGAGTCAATACCCACCTTGCGGAAGGCTTCACCGTGGCTGGGCTCACTTACCCGGGCAATGATCTTGGGAATATTAAATTCTCGTACCAGTATACAGGCCAGCAGGTTAGCCTCGTCATTTCCAGTGGCTGCCACAAAAACATCGGCACTGGACACGTTGGCTTCCTCCAGGGTTTTGGTGTCAGTACCATTGCCACAGATCACCAGTGCATCTAGCTCGGCTGCAGCATTAGTGCATAGATTTTCATCATTTTCAATTAAGGTCACATCATGACCATCCGAAATTAAAAAAGAAGCCAGGTTTAGCCCGACTCTTCCACCACCCATTACAACCACGTACATATTGACACCTTAAGTACAGAAATGATAATTTTGATTTTAATGTAGTTTCATACCCAATCTATTTCATACCTTATTTTCGTACAAACATAATGCTTGGTACACTATGAATGTTTCCATCACACTTGCAGGACTATGATTATTTTTGGGGATACAACAAGGATTATGTTGACAACTAGATCAGTAGGATTTAAAGATAAAATCCACCTCCCATATAAATTTTTCCTGAATACAGTGTAAATGTAGTTTAGAATGCTGCAAAATATATTAATAATAATTAAAGTTGTTTAAAATTAGAAATTATTCATTTAACCTATTTAATTAGCTAAATGGTTTAAGGAAAGTTCTTAAAAAGTTTTAAAAAAATGATGTAAAGGGGATAATACTTTAATTATTAGAAAATACTTCAGCAGGAAATAAATTTATGAATAAGGGAAGGAAATTGGCAAGAAATTGCACTAATGATTTAATCTCAAAAATAAGGATAATGGGGAGTTAAAAATAAAAATAGGCCAATATAATATTTAATCTATTTAAACTGCTCCATGGGGTTGGCGCTGTTTTTTCAGAACTATGGTACTATCTGCTGAGTTCTTGAGGGCAATACTGAAACCAGGTTCAGCACCAATCACCAGAGTTTCCTTCCCATTTTCTTTGGCAATGTTGATCAGTGGTAAAAAATCGGTGTTACGGGTCATTAAGGCTACAACATCAATGTTGGGGTTGTGTATGGCTTCAAAGGCTTCAACTGCCATTTGAACGTCTATATCTCCAGCAACAATAATGGGGGATAATCCCTGGTTAACTATGGCTTCAATAAGTTTATCCGAAGCGTACTGGTTCAGAAATACTTTTCCTACCCTTATCTTCCCGTAATCAGTGAGTAATTCTTGTACTACTTCAAGATCGAAGTCGAATTCTTTCCGTAGCATGTTAGGTCCATCAATTAATAAAGCAACACTTTTTACATTAGGTTCTCCCATTCGGGGGATGTATTCTTTAAATTTTTCGAGGTTACGCATTTTTCCTCCTGGTTCTATTCAAGATAAACACGAGCCAGGTGCTTTAAATGTATCATCTTTATATTTTTAAATAATTTATACTTTGTTATTATTACTATCATTAATAGTTTGTGGTTTTTTCACTTTTCTTAAGCAGTATAACCCATGTGATTCTGGATGTGGTTCTTTTAATTCTTTTAGAATTAATTAAGAACTAGTCTATTTTATTGATTCCCAATAATAAATAGCTATGCCCAAATTACACCCAATTATTCCGCACGTCTAAAGAATTTTAGGTGGTCCTAAATATCTTTAGTGGGGACAAATTCATTTATTTTTTTTAAAAATCTGGAATAGGGTTCTTAATTTAAAAAAAAGAGTTAAAGAAAGGTTGAAAAATGATCATTTAATTTTTATCACGGGAAGCTGTACCTCAGTCAAAAGTTCCCCTTCGGGAACTTGGGCGGGATCATTGAGGTATACTTCAGTTATTGGCCCCACAACATCATAACCATTTTCAACTGCATATTTGGCTAAACCGTGTATAATTGGCCCTACTTGGGTATAAGGTCCTTGGTGAAGGGCAGTTAGAACAGTATGCTCGGGCATTTCTTTGATACCTATTTTGCCTTCGGGCATAGCATTACCTTCAAAGAAAAATCCAATTTCATATTGCAGATCTTCTTCAGCCACATCTTCGGGGCTGTTGAGGTAGGTTCCATAGGCCTGGCCATTAGTTTTAAGGCCTTTTTCATTTATCCATTGTTTGATTTCTTCAATATACTCGGGAATCTTATCATAACTTCCGTGGTGTGGGATGTAGGCCACGTAGGTCTCTTTAATCCTTTTCTCTTTTACGTCCATGGTTACACCATAATTAACTTGGTGTTCTATTTTAAACTAGTTTTGCTCTTTATTTCATCACACTTTTTTTTAGCTTGGTTGGTTGGAATTACCCGATAATGATGCATTAAAATGGCAAAACATATTTTTCATCCATCTCATCCCATAATTATATCCGGAAGTGTAAGTAAACCATATTGTAATGAGAAATCATTCGGATTCAATAAATAACTGGGTTACCACCAGTCGTATTGAAACACTGGTGGATGGCATATTTGCCATTGCCATGACATTACTGGTTTTAAGCATCGGAGTGCCGGATATATCTTCTGCCTTAACTGAAGGGGCATTTATACACCAATTATGGCTATTATGGCCTAAGTTGTTAAGTTATGCACTCAGTTTCTGGATACTGGCGGGATTTTGGCGAGTTAACCACCAGCAGTTTTCCTTTATTAAACGTTCCGACACCAATTTGATCACTATAACTGTTTTCTGGTTACTTTTTATAGCCATGGTGCCCTTTTCCACCGAGATAATAGGAACCTTCGGCCAATACTTCAGTGCCAGTGTGATATTCCAGTTGAACCTGTTTTTTGCCGGAGTTCTGTATTGTGTAAACTGGATTTATGCCGTCCGTAAAGGATTGGTGGATGAAAACCTGGATGAATCATCCAAAAACCAGATTACCCGGATCAGCATGATTTTACCGGTTTTATCAATAATAGCTCTTCTTCTATCTTACTATTTCTTTGCCTGGGCTAACCTAGTCTATTTAGCCAGTCCCCTGGCCAAGAAATTGATCCAGTAAAAAAAAACTCTCACTAAGGAATTGTGAACGAGGAATATTGTAATATAGTGAGAGTTTTGGTTATTTTTTTTGAAAAACCCCTGTTATTGTATTTTCACCACTGGGAACTGGATTTCAGTTAACAGTTCACTTTCTGCTACCTCATCTGGGCTGTTTAAATAACTTTCCAAGGGAGCACCCGCAATCTGGTATCCTTCCTTCTGGGTGTATTCGATTAAATCCATGTAAACTGATGCTGCCTCACCATAAGGGCCCTGGAAAATAGTGGAAACAGCTTGGTGTTCGGGGATGGTTTTGATATGAATATCCTCTGTTCCTTCTTTTAATTTGCCGGTAAATGCAGCTCCAACTTCCCAGTCCAGTTCTTCTTCGGTAACTTCGTGGGGACTGTTGTAGTAGGTGCCGTAAATGGGCATCTGTATTTCCACGTCCTGGGTCATGAGCCAGCCCACCACTTTTCCCAGAACCTCGGGGATCTGGGTATAGCTACCTTTCTGGTGTATGAATGCTACCTGGTACTGGGGTATTGTTTTTATTTCAATTGCCATAGCTAAACAACTCCATTTTCAATTCTGTGAATTAATATAAATTATGAAATAGAGATTAATATGTAATTTTGCCAAGGGCAGTTGAAAAGTATTTACGGGCATTTACCTCTTTTTGCCATCTATATATCCTAAAAAAAATTAGCAATTAATATTGGGAGTATTCAAATGTTTTCACCTAATTTAACTCCCATCAGAGTTTAGAGCACACATATCCCACGAAATTACCTGAATCCACATTTTTTTGGTCAATTGAAAATCCTGATCCTTCCAGTAAACCTTCCATAATCCAATCATAGGTGCTGAATTCGTCTTTGATATGTATTTCTGTTTCACGGGCCATGGAATCCCCAGCAACGCTGCGCATATCAGTCATGAATTTATTCAGGGCCTTTTCATGTTCCTGAACAGGAAAGGTAAACACAACATCAAAAAGATAGAGTTTACCACCAGATTTTAAGATATCTGCCATTTTAAGTAGTGCCACTGACTTCCAGAAGTCAGGGAGGTGATGGAGGGCAGCCATGGTGATGATCTTATCTACGGCACCATCTTCATGTTTGTAACTTAAGAATCCGGCACAACGAGTTTCAACATTATTAATACCATGGGTCCCGGCATTTTCCTCCAGAACATCCAGCATTTTCTGGGATATATCAACACCAATGACTTTCCGGGAATATTTAGCCAGATTCAGGGCAATTCCTCCAGTACCACAGCCAAAATCAAGTACAGTGTCTTGGGGTGTAATCCCCAACATCCGAACGATTTCCTGAGCTTCTTCCGGGAAGTTCCTGAACTTCTGATGTTCTTCATTGTATCCCTGGGCTACTTTCGGATCTAAATAATCCACTCCTGCCTGTTTTTCAGTGTAGTACCATTTTGGATTGCTTTTCATGTTTCACCCTCTTCTATCTTAATAATGGTTAATTAGTTCTATTATTTTTTGCCTGAATCATCTTTTATCCACCAAAGTCTTTAACCTTAATTTTTCGCTATGAACACAGAAAAACGGCTGATTACTGAAGCCAGGCAGATGATAAGTAACATGATAAGTAGAATCTGTCTTACCAATATTTTTGGGGATAGAATTGATAAAAAAATCATCAACATTAAATATGCTCCTAAGTACTTTCCCACCGGGTCGTAAACAGGTTTTTTAAGCCCGGAGGTCCCAATGAACATACAGAACATGATGATAATCAGCAGGAGAACCAGGGGATCGTACCAGCCATTGATGGTGTATGCCAGGAAACCGGCCAGAATAAAGATAAAATCTGATATCACGTCAAGGTAGGCGCCAATATCTGAGGTTGCACCTAGTTTACGAGCAATATAGCCATCCAGAGCATCTGTTACACCGGTGAAGATAATTATCATCAGGGAAACCAGGTACAAACCGTTGGTGAATGTGTAAATAAAGATTGGGGCAACTATAATCCGAATTACACTTAAAAAATTGGGAGTATGGGATTTTAAAGTCATTTTAATCCCTGCTTTTATTGATTCAATCCTATTAGACTAAAAGGTATGATCTTTCGTGGAGTATACTTAATCTATTTTAATCTCGGGTTAACCCTCGTGCCCAATCCCTTATCTCATCCCAATCACGGTAATCGTGGCGTTTACTGCTATCTATTCCCTTTTTTTCCAGATCCTTTTTAATAAAACTCGTGGTAAGTTTGTACATTAATCCGTGTTTGGCTTCAGGGTCGTAAACACTACCAAAGAGTCCAGTGGCCACCGGGGGGTTCACCAGGTTCTTTGCTGCCACAGCATCCAGGTACTTTTCCTGACCCTCTGGTCTACTTTTTTCTTCATTTGCCGCACCACAACTGACGAAGAGGGCAACTTTCTGGGTGGCCAGGGTTTCCTTGTTTTTTTGCAGGAATTTAAGTGCCTTACTAGTCCATTTGCCCATTTTTATGCCACTTCCCACCACTACCAGATCGTAGCTAGATACATCCGGGTCCTTAATACTCCGGACATCTAACAGATCAGTTTCGTTCCCTTCTTCTTTTATAACACGGGCTATTTCTTCAGCTATTTCTGCAGCTGTCCCATATCTTGTTCCGTATACAACCAATGCCTTCATTTTTTTCCTTCCTTTAACTTATTTAATCATTTTTTAGTATTTTCATACAGATTTGCCGATATTTTTTCCAGTTTACTCATAATTTCAAACAGATCTTTGATTTCATTATCATCCAGACCGGCAAATAGTGAGGTAATATCTTTCACATCCTGGGGCCCTCTTTTCTCCCAGAAATCATGGCATTCTTCTGTAACCTTTAAACGCAGTATGCGTCGGTTATTGGGGTCACGTTCGATTTTTAAGAATCCTCTGGATTCTAAACGTGTGGCCAGCTGTTTGACATTCTGGTGGGTGGTGCTCAGGGCATTGGCCACTTCCTGCATGGAAGGAGGACTCTCAAAGGCTGTTACCATGATGATCATCATCAGCCACTGTTTGGTAGTTATCTGGTCCGGGGCCAGTAATCTACCAATAACATAGCTCCACCTCTGCTGTACCAGGAATAAAACCACCAGGATATATTTTTCCATTTCCAGTCTTTCTGCATTGTATTCTGCCTTAATAATTTCTGAATCTCTCATTATTCTCAGCTCATGGGTACTGGGGGTAATCCATTAGATTTTTTATGTGTACTATTTATTTTATTATAGAAGGCCAGTGTGATAATTATGCCTCCTACTGTGGCTACCAGGAAAAACAGTTCCTGTTCCCAGACCACACTCACACCCTTCTGCATCATGAAATAGATCATGGATAGTATAGCAGTTCCTAGGAGAGATATCTTCACCATTACAATGGGCATTAGGGTATATCCCCACGGCTTTCTTTTTAAAAGTAAAACACCGGATATTATGGCTGCAGGTGCCAGAACAGCGAGATCCAGGGCCTGAATTCCCAGGGTGGTATAGTCTTCCAGTGATGCCGGAGCAACACCAGATAGGATGGATTGAATTATTATGCTGAGCCACATCACCGAAAGCAGGGTAGCCATGGATATGGTGAATATTCCGGCGATCTGGGTGGTGATTCCCGGTGAAAAACTCCTTTTTATGTTTTTCACATTTAGGGACAGTAACCCGTAGACAAAGGTGTACAGAGATAGGGAGAACAGTGCAACATAGACCAGGAAAAGTTGATTGTAGGATGCCAGAAATGACATGGATGAGTAGGTGTACAGGAAATAAAATACAACCCCCATCCAAAGTAGATTGCCTCTTAACGAATCTTTTGAAATAAGATACAGGGATAAAACCAGTATTGGCACACATATTACCAGTGAAATTAAGTCTTGTCCCATCATTTGGGCAGTTATAGAAACTGTGTCATTTTTATACAATCCTCTCCAGAACAATCCGGATAGAGTAGCTATAACTGCCAGTAGTCCGATTACAATTGAATTTATATATATTATTTTTTTATCCATTTATTCCCAACTCCATTATTGGTAATATATTACATATTTAGGTAATATATTACCTAAAGAGTGGGATGTGATATATAAACTTTGTGATCTACAAACAAAAAAACCATAAGATCTGTTGACCATAAAATTACCTAAGATACATTAGGGGTGGGTGCATCAATGGAACATTCTCATTCAGAACATGAAATGGAACAAGAAATGAAAAAGAAACACGACGATCATGATCATCACCATATGATCGCTGATTTTAAACGGCGTTTCTGGGTATGTCTGGTTTTAACTATTCCCATTGTATTTTTAACACCGCACATACAGCATGTTCTGGGTATCAAAGACTTCATTGCCTTTTATGGAGACACTTATGTGCTGTTCTTTTTATCTTCCGTGGTCTATTTTTACGGTGGTTATCCCTTCTTCAAAGGCATGTACCGTGAATTAAAGTCACGAATGCCCGGGATGATGACCCTGGTGGCGGTGGCCATTACCACCGCTTATATCTACAGTAGTGCGGTGGTCTTAGGACTTAAAGGTGAAATCTTCTTTCTGGAACTGGTTACCCTGATTGATATCATGCTCTTGGGGCACTGGCTGGAAATGCGTTCGGTTAGGGGTGCATCCCGGGCACTGGAGGAACTGGTAAAACTTTTACCTTCCTCCGCCCACAAAATAATGCCTGATGGGGAGACCATGGACATTCACCGGGACCAGCTGGAGGTGGGTGATCTGATTCTGGTTAAACCCGGGGAGAAAATCCCGGCAGATGGTCAGATCATCCAGGGTGAGACCAGTATCAATGAATCCATGCTCACCGGTGAATCACAGCCCGTTTATAAACAAGTGGGGGATGAGGTTATCGGGGGGTCCATCAATGGAGATGGCTCTTTTCAGGTGGAGATAATGAAAACCGGGAAGGATTCATTTCTATCCCAGGTTATCAACCTGGTGGAAGAGGCCCAGTCCAGCCAATCCAGAACACAGAATCTGGCGGACCGATTTGCCATGTACCTGACACTGATAGCACTTACCGGAGGATTCATAACCCTGGTCACCTGGATGATACTAACTGGACAGGATCTGGCCTTTTCCCTGGAAAGAGCAGTGACGGTGATGGTAACCACCTGCCCCCATGCACTGGGGCTGGCCATACCCCTGGTAGTGGCAGTTTCCACAGCACTGTCTGCCAGTAACGGATTGTTAATTAGAAACAGGACCTCCTTTGAAAAAGCCCGTAACATAGATGCCATTATCTTCGATAAAACCGGCACCCTGACCCAGGGAGAGTTTGGAGTTACCCAGGTCATAGCCCTAGACGATCTTAACCCGGAGGAAATTCTGAAGTACGCTGCATCCCTGGAGTCCCATTCAGAACATCCCATTGCCCGGGGAGTGGCTGCAGAGTTAACTGACCACTTACCAGTGGAAAATTTCAGCTCAATCCCTGGAAAAGGTGTAGAAGGGGTGATTCTGGGAAATGAAGTGAAAATTGTAAGTTCGGGATATCTAAACGAGTTAGGCTTTAGACTGGATAATACGCAGGTTGATGAATTATTATCTCGGGGTAAAACCACAGTTTTTGTAATTATCAATGGACAGCTCAAGGGGGTAATTGCCCTGGCGGACATCATCCGTCCCGAATCCAAGGAAACTGTTTCCCGGTTCAAAAAAATGGGTGTTAAGTGTCTCATGATAACCGGGGATAAACAGGAAGTAGCAGAATGGGTTTCTACAGAACTGGGCCTTGATCAATATTTTGCCGAGGTTTTACCGGAAGAAAAAGCCAAAAAAGTTAAAGAAATACAGAAAGAAGGTTTTACCGTGGCCATGACAGGTGATGGCATCAACGATGCCCCTGCTCTGGCCCAAGCTGACGTGGGAATAGCTATTGGAGCAGGGACGGATGTGGCGGTGGAAACTACGGACATAGTACTGGTGCGCAGTAACCCCCTGGATGCCCTCTACATAATTCAGTTGGCTCGTTCCACCTACCGGAAGATGGTGGAAAACCTGGTTTGGGGTGCCGGTTACAATATATTCGCCATCCCACTGGCTGCAGGAGTTCTATCTGCATATGGTATTATTCTAACCCCCGCCATGGGGGCAGTGTTAATGTCAGTCAGTACCATCATTGTGGCGGTCAACTCCCGGTTTTTGAAGGTGGAAAAATGATCATCTAATTTAGGTCTTTTAAACTTTTTCAAGATCTTCTTTTATGATCTAATACCTATTTCCAAGATATAAGGTCATAATCTGCAGAGTTAACCCCATATTACTATGGTTTCGGCGGCCATATCTCCCATTCTCTGTTTTTCATCTGATTTGGCACTAACTATTAAACCCAATAAACCCGGTAAAATAAAGGGAAACAGGTCAGCAATCAACATAACATTCCTTAAAATACTCTGACGGTAACTAATTGGTTTTAGAGTATATTCGTCAACAACCCTCAACCCAGTAATCATTTTACCAACGGTTTTCCCATTTTTTTCCATTAAAACCGGATAAACAAAAAATATTAGTGTAGAAAGGATGAGCCAGACACCGGAGGCTAATCCCGGGCTGAAAGAATAGGGGTTTAGGTAAACCATTAGGAAAATCACCCCCATTAACACCAGGGACACGATGGTGAGGAGAGTAAGATCAATTAGAAAAGCCAAAACCTTGCGGGGAGTGGAAGCATACTCTATAAGTAAGGGTTCTCCGCATTCCCGGCAGTAGTTGGCTATTTCGGGGTTGATGGTTTTACAGTTAACACATTGGATTTCCGTGGCCACTGGATAAGGATCGCTCAACCGCCAGTGGGTTTTAAATATTAACGACAGTTTGTCTTTTTTCCCCCAAAATACTAGGGCTAAGAGGATGAAGGGTAGAATGAAGTAGGGTACACCCAGTGATGTTCCAGAGGTTAACAGGGAGGGATAGTCACCTAAAAAGCTCAGACCGTTTCCTAAAGAGGTAACAATGATGTTGTTAGCTATGTGGGTGCCAATGGCAGTTTCCAGTCCGTTTTCTCCCAGGGTGATGATGCCCAGTACCATTCCCAAGATGAACATGTTAAATACTGATGATAATCCACTGGTAAAAGTCTGCCCATTCCCTAAATGACCTATTGCAAACAGAACTGATGTTGCAAAGATGGCTATTAATGGTTTGCGGGTTAAAAGTCCAATTCCCTGTAGGAGATACCCTCTGAAGAATATCTCTTCAAAGGAGGCCTGTATGGGGAATATAATCAGGCTCAATAGGAGTAATATAAAAAATGGCCAGTTAAATGTTAGATTAACTGTTGTGGGACTTAACAGAACATCCACCATCAGGGAAAATCCTAAAATAAGTGACCATAGGCCGGCACCCTTTAACATCCTCCTCCAGTTGAAATGGGAATCAGGGGTAATCATGTCTAGAAGTTTTTTCCCCTGGATTAGGCGGGAACATGCGTAAAAAAGTGCAAAGGCCAAGGCATAATATATCCCTAAAAATACCAGAAAAACCAGTGGATTATCTCTTATCCATGTTTCAGCATTAATTTTTGTATCAAATGGATAGCTGAAGATAAGCACGGGGATTAACATTATTAACAGGAGTAGGACAGGACCTATCCAAGTAATGATAAGATTCAGAAGATATCTCCACCACTGGTTTTTGCCCAGATAGGCGTTGTCTAAAAAGGTTATTCTATCCATGATAACCTAACCAATTCATCTTTTTATGGGATATAAATGTTTAATAAGGGACTTAAGGACTTATTTAATAGGTATTAAATTGAATCCGGCACAGGTTTGTCCTAAGGTATATGTTTCCTAACTATAGAACACATTGTAATATCCATTTAATATATATTAATATTTTGATAGTTTGTGGATCGGTATTTCTAGGGGATAATCCTGAGAAGAAATGTGAAAAAATAGGGATATATCCTTAAATTCATCTTTAAAAATTATAACTGTGCTTAATTAAATTTTAGCGCCGGGACTGGGATTTGAACCCAGGGTGAGCACTGCTCATAGGATTTCGAATCCTACGCCTTACCTGACTAGACTATCCCGGCAATTGCACTACTTAAATTGAACCCTATCCCCATTAATATTTTTGGTTCTTGCAAATTTTTGGTTCTTGTCAATCCCAAGATTTATATACTCAATTGAACATCTATTCATATGAACATATGTATTAAAATCTTCGTAAACTTGATTCCAACACCAAATGGATTCAAAAAAATCACCAAGTTAACCAGTTTATATAGAGGAATTTCTCATGTCCAAAGATCAACATAATCAACAGTGTAAAACGGATGAAAACTCGTCTGAAATATGTACCTGCTGCGGGGGAGATGTTTTCCAAGAAAAAGAACCATTATGGAAACAAAAATCCCTAAAAATCATCGTAACCTCGGCCATAATTTTTGCCCTGGGGATAGTGCTGGAGAATCTCCTGGGCCAGGGGCTACTGGCCGAGGTTGCCTTCCTAGCAGTGGTGGCCGTTGCTGGATTTGAAATAATTCAAAGTGCATTTAAGGGATTATTAAAGCTCAGATTCAACATGAGTTTCTTAATAACCATTGCTGCTGCCGGGGCATTCCTTATTGGTCATGGTGAAGAGGGTGCGGCAGTGATGTTTCTGTTCTATGTGGCCGAGTTTTTAGAGGACTATGCCAGTGAAAGAGCACGTAGCTCAATAGCAGCCCTGCTTAAATTGGCACCTGAAACTGCCCATGTTGTTAGAAATGGCGGAGAAATTGAAATACATACTCATGCCGTGGACCTGGGGGAGAAAGTGGTAGTTCGTGCTGGTGACAAGATACCTTTAGATGGATTGGTGGTCAAAGGACAATCCGCAGTGGATCAGTCTCCCCTAACTGGGGAAAGCATGCCCGTCACCAAAAAAGAAGGTGATGAAGTTTTTGCCGGTACCATCAACTGTGAGGGTTACCTGGAAATTATGGTGTCCCGTAAATCAGATGAAACTGTTATATCCCGAATAATAGAACTAGTTCGCCAATCTAAAGATAAAAAATCCAAAACAGAAGCCTTTATTGATAGATTCGCCACTTACTACACTCCCAGTGTTATTCTGGTGGCGGTAACTGTGGCGGTGGTACCACCTTTCTTCCTGGGAATGTCCTTTGAGGAATGGTTCTACCGGGCCCTGGTTTTACTGGTGGTATCCTGTCCCTGTGCCCTGGCCATTTCTACCCCAGTTTCCATGGTTTCAGGGATAACTGCAGCTACTAGAAAGGGTGTTCTCATAAAAGGTGGGGAATATGTGGAGGAAATGAAAAATGTGAAGGCCATGGTCTTTGACAAAACCGGGACATTGACCGAAGGACTCCTGGAAGTAGCAGAGATAGTTCCCTTCAATGGTAATTCCCACCAGGATATCTTGCAACTGGCTGCTTCCCTGGAACTACATTCCAAACATCCCCTGGCCAAAGCCATAGTCAAAAAGGCAGAAGATGAAAATATCCAACTGAAAGACGTTACCAACTTTAAATCCACGGCTGGTGCCGGATTAAAGGGCGAAATTCAGGGAAAAATGTTTTATTTAGGGAATAAAACCTTTATTAAGCAGTTAAATCCTCTAAATGGTGAAGATATTCTGGGTAAAGAGGTCCGGGGAAAATTAAAAGAATATGATTCAGAGGGTAAAACCACGGTTCTCCTGGGAAAGGGACAGGAAATTATGGGATTAATGGTTCTAATGGATCGCATCAGGGATAGTGCCCTGGAGACAGTTACCTTCCTTAAAAACAATGGGATTAAGACCATCATGCTCACTGGAGATAACGAGGGTACTGCCTGCCGGGTGGCCACCCAGTTAGGTCTGGATGAATACCACCATAGTTTACTACCGGAAGATAAGGTGAATAAGATTGATGAACTGGCACAACAATATGGAAATGTGGCCATGGTGGGAGACGGAGTTAATGATGCTCCTGCACTGGCAAAAGCCAATATAGGAATTGCTATGGGGGCAGTTGGTTCAGATGTGGCCATTGAAACCGCCGATGTGGCACTGATGCACGATGATCTATCCCAATTGGAATATCTGGTGAAACTGAGCAGAAAAACCATGGGTGTGGTCCAGCAGAATGTGGTCCTTTCCATTGTGGTTAAAAGTTCATTTGCCCTTTTTGCAGTTCTAGGATTGATCACCCTGTGGATGGCAGTGGGTATCGGGGATATGGGCCTCAGCCTGGCAGTTATACTGAATGCTCTTAGAATTGGTGTGGTTAAGGCATATTAATCTTATTTAGCGCTTCAACCGCAATAAATTAATTTTCAGTTTAACTGCTGTTACTGACCTGGATAAATTCCTGAAGTTTTGCTCTGGCCCTTCCATTCATTACCATTTCCCGGGCCATTATCATTCCCTCTTTAAGATCACCTGCCTTTCCTGCCAGGAAAAGAATTGCACTGGCATTGGCCAGACATATGTTCATTCTGGCCTTTTCGCCAGGGGTGTTATCTTTTCCATCCAGAACATCCCCGGCAATCTGCAGGTTTTCTTCCAGGGTATCCCGGGCCATAATCAATCGTTTGTCAACTGGTTCCAGACCGAAATCTTCCGGATACAGATCAAAAACATTAATCTTCCCTTCCTCCAGGATAGCCACACGGGTTCGACCAATAATGGATATTTCATCCAGTGCCGGTTGGTTATCTTCGTCAAAGCCATGCACTACCATGGCCCGTTTAACCCCTAAATTTTTAAGGACGTTGGCCACGATTTCCACGTATTCCGGGTCGAAAACACCCATAAGATGAATCTCTGGATTTGCAGGAGAAGTCAATGGTCCCAGAAGGTTGAAAACAGTTCTTATCCCCAGTTTTCTGCGCACGCTCATCACGTGTTTGGTTGCCGGGTGGAAGTTGGGGGCGAACATGAAGCCCATACCTGATTTCTCCAGGCAGGTTTCCACGCTGGAGGCATCACCATTGATATTTACTCCCATTGCTTCCAGAATATCCGCACCACCACATTTGCTACTTATTGCACGATTTCCATGTTTGGCAATGGGTACTCCCGCAGCAGCGGCAATTAGTGTGGCTATGGTACTCACATTAAAGGTCTTGAACTGGTCTCCCCCTGTACCACAGGTATCCACCATGGCATCATCTAAATTAGGGTGGACTTTGATGGAAACTTCACGCATGGCCTTGACAAAACCGGTTATTTCGACAGGATCCTCACCTTTGGTGGTTAATGCCGCCAGAAATGCTGCCATATCCACATCACTGGCATCACCACTCACCATTTCCATCATACAATTGTAGGCTTCATCTTCACTTAGGTTATGCCCGGAAACTACTTTATTCAAACACTCGGCAATCATTTAACTAAAACCTCAATCTATTTTTTTAGTTGCTTCCTTGAGCTTTTGGCAGAATTCTGCGATTTTCCTCTTCATAATCTCCTTATCCTGGAGATTTTCAGTTATTATGTCCAGTATGGCACTGGCCACAATAGCTCCATCTGCCCCGGCCCTGATCACGTTAGTAACATGTTCTGGTTTGGAAATACCAAAACCAACACTTAAAGGCAAGTCAGTGTGGTTTCTAACCCTCTTTATTAGGTCCACGGTACTGGTCTTTAGATCTCCCCGGGCACCGGTAACCCCCATAACGGCCACTACATACAAAAATCCCTCACAAAGATTGGAAATTTTTTCTAAGCGTTCATTACTGGTGGTCTGGGCCGCCATGAACACCTGTTGAACTCCATACTTTTTAGAGGCAGTAATTGCGTCTTTGGATTCTTCAGGGGGTAAATCCGCTGCCAAAATAGCGTTAACTCCACTTTCGTGGGCAGTTTTATAGAACTGGTCAACACCCATCTGGTAAATTAGGTTGTAGTACACCAGCAGGCCAATGGGTATGGAAGTGAATTCTCTGATCTTTCGGATGAATTCAAATCCCCTCTGGGTGGTCATGCCTGCCTGAAGTGCCCTTAAATCTGCTTCCTGAACTGTGGGACCGTCAGCAACCGGGTCACTGAAGGCAAATCCTATCTCCAGGGCATCGGCACCATTTTCCACAAAGATTCTCACGATCTCCAGGGATGTATCAAAATCAGGGTCTCCAGCCACGATAAAAGGAATGAATCCTCCCTCATTTTTGGATTTAACCCGCATGAACATTTCCTGATAACTTTCTGGTTTAAAACTCATACTTCCACCCCCATTTCACTGGCAACCAGGAACATATCCTTGTCCCCTCGTCCGGAAAGGTTAACCACAATGGTTTTACCTTTATTTTCAGGCATTTTAGCATATTTTTCAGCATAAGCCACAGCATGGGAGCTTTCAAGAGCAGGAATAATACCTTCATATCGTGATAATAATTCAAAACCACGAAGTGCCTCTTTATCAGTCACCGCTACGTAGTTTGCCCTTCCACTGCTGTGGAGGTAGGCGTGTTCTGGACCTACTCCTGGGTAATCCAGGCCGGCAGATACTGAATGGGCTTCGGATATCTGTCCATCGTTATTTTGAAGAACGAAGGAAAATGATCCGTGGAGTATTCCCTCGGTACCTTTACATAAGGTTGCCCCGGTACGGGGGGTTTTGATTCCATCCCCTCCTCCTTCCACTCCAATTAGTTCCACCGCTGCATCATCCACGAATCCGGAAAAGATTCCAATAGAATTACTACCACCACCAACACAGGCGATAACTGCATCAGGAAGTTCACCCTCTTTTTCCAGTATTTCAGCCCGGGCTTCTCTACCTATGACGCTCTGGAAGTGTTTAACCATGGTGGGGTAGGGATGGGGGCCCATGGTAGTACCAATCAGATAGTGGGTGTTTTCCACACTGGAGGTCCAGTCCCGGAAAGCATCATTTATCGCATCTTTAAGGGTTTTTGAACCAGCATCAACTGGTAAAACCTTAGCTCCAGAAAGTTCCATCCTCAGAACATTCAATTTCTGTCTTTCCACATCGTTGGATCCCATGTAAACCTCTACTGGAATTCCCAGGAGGGATCCCACTACTGCCGTGGCAATGCCATGTTGGCCAGCACCAGTTTCAGCGATTAACCTGGTTTTACCCATATATTTAGCTAAAAGTCCCTGTCCAATTGTGTTATTTATTTTATGCGCCCCAGTATGCAACATATCCTCCCTTTTAAGGTAGATTTTGCACCCTAATTTTTCTGAAAGGTTACGGGCATAGTACAGGGCAGTGGGTCGTCCTGCAAATTCTTTCAGGTAATAATCCAGTTCCTGGTTGAATTCTTTATCATCCTTGTATTTCAGGAAAGCCTTCTCCAGCTCCTCCAGGGCAGGTATCAGGAGTTCTGGAACGAATATTCCTCCGTATTTGCCAAATTTTCCATTATTTATCATCAGATCACCTTAATTTCCATTAAATCCTTAATTTTAGCCGTGTTTTTAACTCCCGGTTCATCTTCGACTCCGGAGTTCACATCTACAAAGTCAAAAAAGTTATCCAGGGTTTTTAGTTCACTTTCGATCCTATTTTTATTCATTCCTCCGGCAAGGAAGAGTTTCAAATCAGGATTGCAGTTTTTTGCTATTTTTGCAGCTTCTGTAGCAGTTTCAAGTGGGATATGCCTTCCAGTTCCCCCGGTCTTCCCTTCAATTTCCGAGTCAAAAAGAAGACCATCACAGACCCGAGCAAAATCCTGAATTTCCCTAATTTTTTGAGAATTAAGTTTTTCAGATAATCCCAGAGCCCTAATAACTGTTAAATCACTTTTATACTTTTTAACCGGATCAATGCATTTGTTCTGTTTGTTTTTAGTTTGATAATGCTTTTTTAACTTAATTATATCCTCAGTTGAAAGTGAATGAAGTTGCACCTTCATTAAACCTGTATTTTCTATTCTTTCCTGAGCATCCGCCATGTTTTCCGGTTCAATTACAAGCACCGCCTTGTTCTGGTCCTTCATGGATGATGTTAAATCCTTTATCTTCCCGGTTTTAACCAGTCGTTGGGATCTTTCAATATTTATAAACCCAATTAAATCTGCACTGGTATTTTCACAGGTTAAAAGGTCTTTCTTTCGGCATATTCCGCAGATTTTAATGTTCATATCCTAACCTTTACCTAAACCTGGAAATTTCCAGTAGTTACAGGGTTGTCTCCAGATATTACGGAATTACCTGCATTTACCAGTTGTTTAACCTTTTTGTGGATGTTAGAAGAGGTCATGATGCTGCTTCCCACTAAAATAGCGTTTACTCCAAATTGGGATAGTAATTTGACATCTTCCGGGGTTTTCACCCCACTTTCTGACACCAGGGTAATATTGGAGGGGATGAAACTGGCCAATTTTTCTGTTCTTCCCAGATCAATACTGAAATCATTGAAATCACGATTATTCACTCCAATTATTTCAGCCCCTGCTTTGATGGCTATTTCTATTTCCTCACGGGTTTTACATTCCACCAGGGCGTCCAGATCCAGGTAGTTACAAAGTTCTATCCCTTCACCAAGATCAGGATATACACCCGCCATTAAAAGAACAGCACTGGCACCGTAGGCCCGGGCCTCGTAGATCTGATAGGGATCCAGGATGAAATCCTTACGAAGCAGGGGGAGTCTGGTTATTTTACAGGCCAGCTTCAGGTTATCAATGTTACTTTTGAAGAATGATTCTTCAGTCAGTACACTAACTGCACTGGCTCCTCCTTCTTCAAACTGTGGAATCACATCTCCCACGGTTAGCTGGCTGATTTCACCAAGGGATGGAGATGCCGGTTTGTATTCACAGATAATAGAAACCTCGTATTCTTTATTTAATGATTTTTTAAAGTCAGTTCGAAGTTTAACCCGTTTTATGTTTTCTTTCAAATCAGAAAGGGGTTGATATTTTTTCCTTAACTCCAGTACCCTTTGCCTTTCCGTGATTATGTCCGTAAATTTCATGAGAACTCCATCTCCAGGAAATTTTTCATGATCCTCCGGCCTTCGGTGGTCCCCACGGACTCTGGATGAAATTGGAGGCCAAATATGGGATAATCCTGATGTTTAATGGCCATTATTATTCCATCATCAGTTTCAGCCAGTATATCCATGGAGGGAGGGGTACTATCTCTTTTACAAACCAGAGAATGATATCTCGCTGCCTGCAGGGGACTTTCAACCCCCTGAAACATGCCTGTATTCTGGTGATATATCATGGCTTGTTTCCCGTGGACGGGTTCAGTCCGGGTGATTTCACCACCAAATGCACTAAAAATTCCCTGATGCCCTAGACATACACCTAATACTGGAACTTCCTGTCCCATCTCCAGTATGGTTTCTCGGCTAACACCGAAGTCCCTCTCGTTTTCCGGGTTCCCGGGACCGGGCGATATTATGATACGTTCCGGTTGCAGGGTTTTGATTTCTTCTATGGTTATTTCATCGTTTCTAAAAACACGAATATCCTCTTCAAATTCTCCCACCAGTTGATAGAGGTTGTAGGTGAAAGAATCATAGTTATCAATTATGAGAATCATTTAGCCTCACCTGCCATGTTCAATGCACTCAGAAGTGCCTGGGCTTTATTTTCACATTCATGGTACTCGGTGGTGGGAACTGAGTCATGGACTATGCCGGCCCCGGCCTGAATCTTTCCATGGTCTCCGTCGCAGACCAGGGTTCTTATGGTAATGGCAAAATCAGCATTCCCATTTAAGGAGAAATAACCCACTGCTCCGGCATAGGGTCCGCGGGGTATTCCTTCTAACTGGTTTATTATTTCCATGGCTCTTATTTTGGGGGCTCCGCTTAGTGTGCCTGCCGGGAAGATGGAGGCAAATGCATCCACGGCATTTTTGTCCTTCTGCAGTTTTCCCCTCACCTGGGAGACGATGTGCTGTACATGGGAAAATTTTTTAACCTTCATGTACTGGGGCACGTGTACTGAACCGAATTCACTCACCCGACCGATGTCGTTACGGGCCAGGTCAACCAGCATCAAATGTTCGGCTTTTTCCTTTTCATCAGCCAGAAGTTCCCTCTCCAGTTCCTGATCCTGCTGGGGGTTGATGCCTCGTTTTCGGGTTCCGGCTATGGGGTAAGTTTCAATATCCCTTCCTTCCACCCTCATCAGCATTTCCGGACTGGAGCCAATGATTTCTCTTTCACCCAGCTTCAGATGGTACATGTAAGGGGAAGGGTTGATGTTGCGGAGAGTTTCATAGAAAGAAAGTCTATTTCCCTTAATAACATATTCACGAGCGTTTGAAATAACGCATTGGAATATTTCACCAGCTTTTATCAGTTCTTTAGTATCTAAAACCATTTTTTGATATTTATCCTGTGAAAAGTGGTGGTTTTCTTCCTGGAAAGTGAGACATTCCTCTTCCAGGTCTCCATTATCAATTTCTCTGATCTCTTCCAACCGGTCTTCGCCCAGTGTCACGTATTCGCACTTGTTTTGGAGCCGGTCGAAAATCACCGCGTCCAGGAAGAGTCCAAATTCATAATCAGGGAATCTTCCCTCCTGCACCGGTACCGGTTCAAAGTACTTCACGGCTTCGTAGGAGACGTATCCCACCAGTCCTCCCTGGAATCCCTTTTTATTGCTTCCGTTTCCAATGAGATCCTTTATCTGGTTGAAGGGGTTGGGTGTTTCAATTTCCTCGGTTCCATCTTCCTTTATGATTTCAAGAATTCCGTGGTGAGCCTTGAGGGTTGCTACTGGGTTGAATCCCAGAACTGAGTACCGGGCCAGTCCACTGTCACTTTCCATGGACTCCAGTAGGAAACTGCTGGGATATTTGCTGTATACTTTTTTAAACAGTTCAAAGGGAGCATCGAAGTCAATTTTAGTCCTTTTTGCTTCTTTATTTTTCAAATCATATTCGCCAAAAACATTCACTGCCTTGCATGGTTTTCACCTTTCTTCTGTCATTGTTATACTTTATAGTACTATTTAAATCTTTAGTGTACAAATATGTACATAAAACTAATTATATGGGCAATGCCAAATCATGAATAAAGTTGCTGTCATGGATTTAGGGCTATCTATCCAGAAATTGAAAAGGGATGTAAGTAGTTTGATCTGTAATAATAAGGTAAGGGCGCAAAATGGCAAGGTGATTAGTTAATGTGGGACCGTATTAAACATAAATTCGAGAAATTCCCTGCTAGAATGGGAGTGGCCCGAAAAATCGTGGAGTTAGGACTTAGGGTAGGTCCGAATGGGAAGATCTACTGTGGTGATGTAGAGATAAGTGATGTGGCCCTTGCCCGGGGAACTGGTGTTGACCGCAGGTCCATCCGCTCCACAGTGGAGGTTATAATGGAAGATCCGGAACTGGCATCCATATTTGCCAATATATTCCCGGCCGGAGCACTCCTGAAAAATGTGGCCAGTGATCTTGGTTTTGGAGTGGTTGAAGTGGAAGCACAGGCAGGCACACCGGGCATACTGGCCAAAGCCACCCAGTTAATATCACAGGAGAATATAAGCATCAGACAGGCCCATGCTGGAGACCCTGAACTGGAAGAAAACCCTAAATTAACCATAATCACGGAAAAACCAGTTAAGGGGGAAATGATCCAGAAGTTTCTGGACATACCGGGGGTTAAAAGGGTGTCAATCTATTAAGAGATCCCTTTACCGATCCCATTTTACCGAGATCCTTAAGAGTAGATATTCTTTTAAAAATTAGGTATCCATTGAAATCAATACCCATTAAAATTAAAATAAGATAAGAGTTAATAAAAATTAAAATTAGAATAGAAGATGATTTAAGGATGAATCATCTACTGATTGTTTTCTTTTTCGGTGCCTTCTTCATCCATAATTTTTAAAAGCTCATCCCAAGCTTCCAGGGATTCCTGAGCCTCTTGATCGGATAAAACTTCTATTGCATATCCGGAATGAACCAGAACGTAACGGCCAACGTCAACATCACTGACTAAGTCCAGCTTAGCCTGTTGTCTTACTCCACCAAAATCTACAGTAGCCACATTATCTTTAATTTCCACTATCTGGGCTGGTGCTGCTATACACACAATTTTCACCTTTTAAATTTATTTAAATAGTTAATACAGTTATTTTTAATTGGGATTGAATCTTCAGGGAATAGTATTAAACCCAGTACTCTTTACAATACCGGGAATAATTTCAGTTATTTATAGATAATCATCACCATATAAATATCTTGGGAATGTTCACTTTCAAAAAATAATTTTAAAATAGTATCTCTAGGGGTTTAGAAAATGAAAATGTTAATTATTGGAGGAGGACCAGCCGGTCGCAGCGCAGCAATGGAAGCAGCACAACTGGATGCAGAAGTCACCCTGATTGAAAAGGAACATGTAGGGGGAACCTGTCTCCACGAGGGGTGTATGGTGGTTTGCGGCTTCAACGATGTGGTACGATTTTACGAGGACTCGAAAAATTACCAGAAACTCGGTATAATCTCCCAGAAACACTCCATTGATTACTCGGAAGTGACCCGGGGGATAAAACAGATCACCGGGAAAATAGCAAATATTTTAAAACACGAAACTCAGCAAACCGGGGTAGAATTGGTAATGGGCGAAGCCACCATTAAGGAAGGGATGGTGGAAGTTAATGGAGATGATTACCCCTATGACAAACTTTTAATCGCCAGTGGCTCCCGGCCGTTTATACCTCCAGTTTCTGGTGTGGAACACGCTTCAACCTATAAAAATGTTCTGGACTGGAAAGAAATTCCCCCAAATCTTAACATAGTGGGGAGTGGAGTGATTGCCACCGAATTTGCCAGTATATTTTCCTCACTGGGCAGTAAAGTTAAAATCCTATGCCGTAACCAGTTTTTAAGCAACATTGATCCGGAATTTAGGGATTACATTGTAAAACACCTTCTCCCGGGTGTCCAAATTCAGGAAAATGTGCAGGTACAGGAAATAACACCAGAAGGAGCATCAACATCCCAGGGTCCTGTGGAAGGGAAGGTATTTCTGGCCACAGGCATGACTCCCAATTCGGAAATAGCAGAGGGTATGGTAGAAATCGGTTCTAAAAAAGAAATCATGGTCAATGAACAGATGAAAACCAGTAATCCTTCAATTTACGCAGCAGGAGATGTGGTGGGCACTGTGGGTAACACTCCGGTGGCCCGTAGGGAAGGGGTGGTTGCAGCCAGGAACGCCTGTGACGTATCAGCTACCATGGACTACCATCTGATACCTCAATCCATAACCCTGTACTATCCAGTCAGTTTTATAGACTCCGGTGCAGAACAATCAGAGGATGAATTCGATGTTCGTATCCGCGGTTCTGCCGGTCCTGGATCATTTTGGCATGCTCTGGATGGGGAAACTGGGTTCACCAAAATATCATCAGACCTTGAAACCAGTGAAATAACTAGGGTATCGTCAATTTCTCCGGCTTCTCGCACCAGCATTCCTTACCTGGCCAAGATGGTGAAAGATGGTTATAAAACCGCAGATTTTGATGATTTTATTGAAACTCATCCTTCAACTGATGCCATTTATAAATTACTCCATTTTCTGTCAAAATATGGATAGAATCAAAACTATATTAAATGTTCATTCATTTTTCATTTTATCGTATATAATGCGAGCTATGTTATCGGAAGCATTCAAAACATCTGCACTGTATTTAAGAGCGTTTTCCTTCAGTTCATCCAGTCTATTAAACGCCTCCCTGGTAACGGAGACTATGTCTTCCAGCTGGCTTTCCAGTACTGCGCCCTTAAAAATCTCGGCTAGATTATGATACCGTCCGTATTTAACTCCTAAAAGAGCGATGATAGGTAACTGGCAGGCGATGGCTTCCTGGATCATCATACCATCATCGGTGAGCACAGCCAGATCCACCACTTTATAGAGGTCCTGGATCCAGTCAATGTACTCCAGGTATATGATGTTATCATCTTTAAGGAGGTCCCGGAATTCTTCTTCTAGGGGTGCTCCAACCACCAGGATATTGGCATCAATACCACTTTTACCCAGTGCTGCTGCACCTTGGACCATTTTTTCAAACAATGTGGAGCCTGAGGATAAGAGAATGGTGGGGCGGGTTTCATCAAATTCTGGGGGTAGTAATTCCAGTGCTTTTTCCCTATCTCCCACTACTATGGTGGAGTCCACTGGGGAATAAGCTTTATGAATGTTTTTATCATTTAAGTCCATCTGGAAAAGGTTGGATTCGGGAAGAGCCACCGTAGTGGTTATTTTAGTACACACCTTGGCATCGGTAGGGGTTATTAGAATACCCACTGAAGGAACTCCCGCCATCTTGGCTCCTAAACATCCTACCACTGCTCCTCCTCCAATCACGCCTACTACTATGTGGGGATGTACTTTTCTTACGAGGCGGGCTGCTTCTAATGCTGCTTTGGATGTTTTAACCGCAGCTTTGGCCAGTGTTTTTTTGGTGGCAGCGTGGCCTCCGGCTTGGGGAATGCTGATCCGGTGCCAGGTCAGGTTATGTTTTTTCAACAGTAAACCCGGTGCACTGTGATCCAGTGCAAATTCACAATCAACATCGTACTTTTCAAGAGCACGGGCTATATTAAGGGCGGTAACTGCATCCCCGCCAATTCCTCTTCCAGTAACTACAAACAGTGCTTTCATTTAAAAAACCATTTTACTATTATTTTAAACTTATGAGAAGATTTTATACATTTCAGATTTTAATTTAGGTTGGGATTTTTAGGATATAATTCTCAGTAAATTTGTCCCCTGATTTATAAATTTTTATTTTTTTTCATCCTAGATAATACTACCCCTATTTATCATTTAAAGACCTTTGGTGATGGAAAGCCTGGCTGAAAAAGTCCATGTTCCATATGAAATCATAGATCCCGGTTATGGTATCTACAAACTCGGCATACTGGTTCCATATACCTATGGCAGTACTAGAAAGGGCCACATCTCCCGATAACTTGCAGAAAGCTATCAACATCTCCTGTCTATCCCTAACTACCAGTTTTATGTAGGGAACTGGGAAAAACTTGATATCCACTGGTAATTCCTCCAGTATCTTCATGGTGGAAACTTCCACATCATCGGTCTTGCAGGCCGGTGAAGTCAGTATCCTGGTGTTAACCCCTCTGTTAAAGGTTTTTTGAAGGGGTTCTTTAAGTTTCAGAGGCTCATCCGGAAACATGAGCCCACCCATTATGAATAAGGATTCTTTAGCCCGGGAAATGATTTCCAGTTCCTTTTTCACTATCTTATCTGGCCCGTGGATAATCCAGATGGGAGCAGGAACCTGAGGGATCTGATTTTCGTAGATCACGTTCAATTCGGCCTCAGCACGTTCCATTTTCATCTTCATTTCATTTCTATTCTTCTCAAAAATTTCGTGGGGAGGGACCACCGTGAAGCACAGGGGTTTTCCCTTCCCTATTTCCAGGAAACCCTTACTGGCCAGGCTTTTAAGGATGCTGTAGATTCTGGATCGAGGGACCTGTGATGCCTGGCTGATCTCAGTTGCAGTTCCAGATATTAAGGAATTTAAAGCCACATAAGTCCTTGTTTCATAGTCAGTGAGTCCTAAATTCTGCAATGCTTCCAGTGTTTCTCTACTTACCACCATGGATTTCACCTGAGATTGATTATTAAACTATTGTTTCATTTTATACTACTTTAGTGACAAAACATATAAAAGTTGGCTAAGTAAGATCACTAAACGCAGGATAACACTCTAAATAGTTTTACAACCTGCATAACATTCTAATAATCTAAAATTTGGGTAAGGGAGGAAAATATGAATCAACAAAGTGAACTGGCCATAGAAACAAGGGGGCTCAGCAAACAGTATGGAAACTTCACCGCAGTTAACCATCTGGATCTGAAGGTGAAAAAAGGAGAAATATATGGCCTTTTAGGCCCCAATGGTGCGGGAAAAACCACCCTCATTAAAATGCTGTGCAGCATTCTACATTCTACCCGTGGAAAAGCCCGGGTTCTGGGAGAAGAGATACCAGATGGAAATGTAGTCTCCAGTATAGGGTACATGCCCCAGGAAACTGGTGTTTACATGGGACTTACTGTGGATCAGAACCTCAAATTCTACGGACGGGTGTTCAACTTGGATAAGGAGGAAATGGAAAAAAGAGAGGATGAACTTTTAAAATTCGTGGCCCTGGAGGACTGGAAACATGAAATGGTGGAGAACCTCAGTGGAGGGATGAAACACCGGGTTTCCTTAGCCTGCACCCTCATACACCAGCCGGAACTACTGTTTCTGGATGAACCCACCGTAGGGGTTGATCCCGAGCTGAGGGTATCCTTCTGGAACTACTTCTACCAGTTACGCCAGAAAGGGGTAACTATCCTCCTCACCACTCATTACATGGATGAAGCCCGTAACTGTGACCGCATAGGCTTCATGCAGCACGGTCACCTCATAGCCGAGGACACACCCTCAAAACTCCTGGAAGAAAGTAGAACAGATTCCCTGGAGGATGCCTTCCTGGTGTTCTCCCGGAGTGATAAAAAATCAGGGGATGGGTGTTAAAATGAAATTTTATCGTATAATGGCGGTTAGCCGCCGTGTATTCCGTGACGTGGTCAATGACAAGCGCAGCCTGGCCATGCTGTTTCTGGCCCCCATATTTGCCATGTGCGTCTTTGGACTGGCCTTCAGTGGTGATGTGGAGGATGTGAATGTGGTAATTGTCAACCAGGATCAGGGATACACCCCACCTCTGGGAAACACCACCTACCTCTCCCAGACCATAATTTCCCACCTGGACACCAAGGTCTTGAATATCCAGACCATGGATAATGTGGAACAGGCCCGTCAGCAGGTGATGGATGGTAAGACATCAGCGGTGATCATATTCCCGGAGAATTTCACCCAGAACGCCATTATGGCCACCAAAAATGCATCAGCGGGAAGCAGTGCCGAGATCATAATTCAGGGTGATGACACCATTCCCAACATTAAAAATGCCATACTCAAATCAGTCAGTGATGCCCTTACCGAAACCATGTCGGAGGAAGGAGTGAATTCACCACTTAAAGTTACCTCTGAACCCATTTATGGTCAGGATGCTGAGTTCATTGATTTCTTTGTACCGGGGATTCTGGCCTTCGTGGTTTACCTCCTCACCACCATCTTAACCCTCATCACCTTTGTGGGGGAGAGAACCAGCGGCACCCTGGAACGTGTACTGGCCAGCCCGGTTACTGAGGGCGAAGTGGTGACTGGTTACGCCATTACCTTTGGTACCCTGGGTGTTATACAAGTAACAATACTCCTGGTGATTGCCCTGGTGGTATTTAATATAATAGTGGTGGGAAACGTGCTCCTGGCTTTCTTGGCAGTTGCTATACTGGCTGTCACCTGCCAGGCACTGGGAATACTCCTATCCAGCCTGGCTAAACGGCCAGAACAGGCTATACAATTTTTCCCCTTTGTGGTGCTGCCTGCATTCCTACTTTCAGGAGTATTCTGGCCAATACAGGCGATACCTGAATGGTTAAGGCCATTTTCTTACTTGGTACCTCCCACTTATGCCGTGGATGCCTGCCGGGCAGTGATGCTCAAAGGTTGGGGCCTAGAAAAAATATGGCCTGATCTAGCTGCCCTGGTAATATTCGCCGTACTGTTCCTGGGCCTGGCTGTATGGTCCCTGAAACGAGGTAAGAAGTAATTCAGACCCTTTATTTTTTTTATTTTTAATTTTCTTTATTTCAATTTTCTTTTGAAAAGGTAAATCTTAAGATAAGTATGTTAAGGTAATTACTGGAATATTAACTCATTAAATCAAAAACAGAACTAATTAAATCAAAAAAATAGGTAAGGGGATATTTTCATATCCCAATTGTCTTTTTTTTATCGGCGTTTTGACACGAACAATCCACCTAAAACCATTAACACGGCTAATAATAACTGTGCTATTGGTGCTCCGGTATTTTGCATACCAATGGTGTTAGTTGCGCCATTTACCACTACTGGGTCTTCCTGGGCATTTACAGTTATGCTCTGGATGTGAATGCTGAGGTCGTAGGTATCCGTGGTAAGTCTTGGTGTGAAAACAAAGTTTCCTGCACTGAGTACTTTAACCCTAATCTGTAAGGTAGGATCTCCTACCACCACATCTCCCAGTGTCCAGGTTATGGTCCGGGTTAGTGGGTCGTAGGTAACTGTTCCCTGGTCCACAAAGAGCACATCCACGTACTCCATACCTGCTGGAATAGGTAAAGTAAATACCACATTCCGGGCAGTGTCTGGTCCATTGTTACCCACCTTGAAGGTGAGGGTTATGTTTTCACCCACAACGGGGTTGTTTTTACTGGCCCAGCTGTTTATGTAAAGACTAGCCAGGGGCACGTAAATAGCGGTGTTGGTACCATTGGCAGTGGATGGGTATTCGGTGTAAGTTGCGTTGGCAGTGTTAACTATGCCTGCAGGCACACCAGCCATTTCTGCGTTTACTTTAGCCACAAAGGTTCGGATAACATCCGGTGCTCCGTAGTTAAGGTTGAATGCAGCCCAGGTTATGGTCCGGGTCAGTGGGTCGTAGATTCCACCATCACTGGCTGATACAAAGTCTAGACCGGCGGGTAACACGCTGGTTAAAACCACGTTGGTGGCGTTATCTGGACCAGCATTGTGTACGGTTATGGTGTAGGTTACATTATCGCCCACATCAGCCTGATGGTTCACGGTGTTGTCAGTTATGTCCACAGAGACCATGGATGCCGGATCCACATTCAGGGTGGCGCTCCGGTTAACTTCATCCTGGGGATAAACTGACTGGGTCAGTGTAGCCGTGTTGTTAAAGAATCCAGTTGCGTTGACCAGGGCTAAGATGTCCAGATAAACTCCACCAGTGGAACTGGATAAACCATTTATAATCCACAATCCAGTGGTGGGATCATATTCTCCCGCATTGAGTGTGTGGGACTGGTAAACCAGGCCTTCTGGTAATAGATCATGGATACTTACATCAGTTACATCCGGACCACTGTTTTGCACCGTTATTATGAAGTGAATCAGATCGCCATAGTTCGGAGTGCTGTCAGACACTGATTTGGTGAAATCTAAAACTGCCCGCGGTTCTACATTTTGATTAACGGTTACAGTCTGATCATCCACGGTTACAGTGAATGTGGCCATTCCGGAAGACGTTGGTGAGTAATTTGTTGGTGCTTGACCATTTAGGGTATTCTGTGGTGTGTTAACAGTTCCTCTGGTTGCCGTGAAAATAGCTTCAACACCATTAGGGATGTATCCCCCTACGGGGTTACCATCACTGTTCAGGGTAAGGTCACCTATAATCTGTACAGGTATACCATTGTAGATGGGGTTAGGTACAATTAAGCGTAGTATTACCCATGGATTAGCGTCCACTCCGGAGGATACTCTTCCTGCAGCAGATGGGCTGCTGTTTTCAAAGTTAGTACCCCACCAGTTGTTTTCAGCGTTAACACTTATTCCATTGTAACTGGCAATATCCGGTAAGGTGTTGTTCAGGATCCGATTGTAGTTTACGGATGAGGTAACTGCAGTTGCGGCGTAAATTGCACCACCTGTACCATTATTTCCAATAGTACCGGCGTTTCCATTAACACCACCATCTCCTGACCCTTTTAAACCTCCGGTTCCTCCGTTAGCTGGAGTGCCCATGTGGTTGTCAGTCAGGTTGTTACTGGTAACTTCCAGGTAGGTTCCGCTGTGGTAGATACCGGCTCCAGAACCGGAGTTTCCACCAGTGCCACCGTTTCCACCGTTACCGGAAGGAACGTATATCCAGTGATAAATCCACCAATATCTCCATCGGTCACTACCCTGACCTCCGTTTCCACCAGTACCTCCGTTTCCACTTCGGTTGGAAGTTACTGTGGATTCATTGAGGAGTAGATAGTTGGAATTGAAGACTCCACCACCGTTTCCACCGGCACCTCCTTGGCCACCGTTTCCACCAGTGAATGGTTCTGTTCCTAGTTCACCGGAATTACCTCCGTTTCCACCTTCTCCACCGTTACCAGCTTCATTGTTGGAAATTTCGGTTCCGTAGATTTCCAGGTGGTTGGTGTTGTAGATTGCTCCACCAGAACCACCAGTACCTCCATTGTGTCCGGTGTAACCATTACTTACTAATCCATCACTTCCGTCAGCTCCACTACCACCGTTACCAGCGGTGTTGGAATTGATCTGGGAGTCGGTTATGGTTGCAGTTCCGGTGTTGTAGATTGCTCCACCATTTCCACCTAAACCACCGGTCCCTCCAATGATCACCTGGTAACCACCTGCACCAGCATCACCAGCGAGGTTGTCGTGAATGGAAGATAGGCTTATGTCCATGGTTCCGGTGTTGTAGATTGCTCCACCGTCTCCTCCGTTACCACCATCACCCAGTATTACACCATCCCCCCCGTTACCGGCGCGATTGTTGTAGATTTCGCTATTTACAATGTTGAGGATTCCGGTACTGTAGATTGCTCCACCGTTACCTCCCTGGAAACCATTGGAATGAGTGATAGGAACTCCATCAGTCCCATCTCCGGCCCGGTTATTGTAGATCTCACAGTCGGTTATGGTTGCAGTTCCGGTGTTGTAGATTGCTCCACCGTTACCACCAATACCTCCATAATCCCAGGCACCACCATCTCCAGCCTGGTTATTTCTTAGGACACAGTCGGTAAGGTACAGTGTACCTTCATTGTAGATTGCTCCACCATTGTATCCGTCAGGATGTAGGGTGGTTCCATCAGAAGCATGACCATTTTGGAAAGTGATGTTGTAGAAGTACACGGTGTAACCTGGTGCAATGTAGACCAGTCTATTGTTAGAACCCTGTATAGTTGCGGTTCCACCGTTCGCCACGGTAAATATGAGGTTTTTGGCGATTGTAAAGTCGGTTAGTGTGAATACTCCGTTTTCTTCCAGTTCAATGGTATACATCTGGGTGCTGGTACCAGTTGCAGCGTTACTGTAGGCTTCTTGGATCGTGGTATAGGAACCAACCAGATTTCCATTTTCATCGTACAATCTGGGGTCAGGTAAAGTTGCGGAAGAGCCATTATTGGAATCATTCAAAACAGTTGTGAGTGATGATCCCTCAGTTGATCCATCTGCCGCAGAAACAGTTCCGATAGCTGCCAGTGAAAATACCATTACTAAAAGAAGTAAACTAATTTTTTTGTCCAATTTTTCACCTCCTTCTTTGTTCACGTTAAATTTAACGTGTAGATTACTTCGTTATTCAGACATTGGAGAAGTATAGTTATTAATTACTATTGCTCTCCAATTGTAATTTTGTTCACATATAATTAAACCTTTCTAAATTTATTTATTGTGACGATTATCACATATTAACCAGAGGATTTTTATAAAACGTATGATTTATACTGAATATTACCTTTTACAGATAAAGAACATGGGATAAATCATCATAAGATAGTTCAACCGGACTTAGGATTCACCTAATTGAATAAAAATTATTAATGGTTCAAAATATTAAAAAAAGGGAATTCTATGAACTATTTCTTAGATTGTGCCTAAAATTAAATTAAATAAAGGGGGATAAATCTAAAATTTCATTAAGGCTCAAGTGGTGTGGGGATTATAGAAAAGCCTTCTTAAACCCAAAATAATTAATAAATTATGTTTTACTGTTATCTGCCTTTGTTTAAGTATAATTCCACGCAAAAGATCCCCTAAACCTCCTCCAGTCAGGACATCCATAAGTAAATCCCCAAATCCGGGATTTTGGATTTGCAGATTATTTTCCAGGAAGTTTTTAAGGTTGTCACGTCTTAAGAATGCTATAAGGAAGGAAGTAATTAATAGGAGAACCAGTACCACTAAAAATACTCCTAAGCTTCCCCATCCATGGAAATGGGCTACATTGATTCCCAGTAGGGTGTAAAGTATTCCTAAACCCACGGCAAAGGAATGATTACCCACTTCGCCCATCATTATCTTTCCCTGATAATCAAGTGGGGAGTATCCCAGAACTACGGCCAGTATAATCAGTGCCAGGGAATAAGGATTTCCAGTGGTAAGGTAGAGTAGAATGGTCATTAGGGTACTCATTACTATCACGGTGGAGGTCGCAGTTCCCGGTTGCATGTCGGCAATGTTCAGGGGCTGGACCATCAGGGCAATGAGGATAGAAACCGGGCCAAAGAAAAAATATCCGATCACCATGACCAGAATCATCCCTACGCCTCTTGAAAGTTGACCCAGCTCAAATGGAAGTCCCTTAATCCTTTTTCTACCAATTAAATCATCTATAAAGGCAAAAAAACCAATTAATCCTATTAAATAGTTCCCTGGGGGTGGGAAAAATAATAAAAGAACTATCAGGGGGGCTATTCCCACAGCACGGGGAGTTCCTCCTCGTATAGGTGTGTAAAGGTTGCCACCTATCCAAGTGAATAGCTTCTGGAAGAAGGGGGTTAAAATAAGTGAGAGAAAGAAGGCTATTATCAACAGGGTTAGGCTTGAATTTACTCCAATGTTCATTTAACTACCTTTTTGTTGTTTATTATTTTTATTTCAATGCATACCTTAATAAGGCTGCTAACCCGCCTAAAGCACTTAACTGCTTCCCACCATCATGTTCGCTGCTTAAAACCATGACCTTCCCCCCCAGGTTTTCAGCCAGATCCATGATCTTCTCCACATCTTCTTCTCGCAGTAATTCATCGATAACCAGCAATTCCTCTATGGCACCAGCTTCGGCGGCAGCTTTAACTTCTTTTTTCCCGTATGTCACCAGGTGGGAACCTTTCCCAATCTCTTCCAGAACCCGGGCCATCATCCGTATTTCCTGGGCTATACGGCCCTCGGTGGCCATCTCTTCCAGAATACCCTTCTGCAACACCTCATGGATCCCGGACCTTCCTCCGGCCCCGGTGCTTTCCAGCCGGGAAATACGGGTAATATCCGGATATTTCTGGCTTATAAATTGATAAAAGTCATTTTTACCGAACCCAGGCCCGGCAATGACCATTCCTTCAATTCCCTCAAACTTTTTAATGGTGCTCACAATTTCCTCGTAAAAATTGTTAATAACCTGTTGCCGGTTTTTCTGTACCATTCTCTTCCCGGAGATCCCTCCAATTATTGGTCCGTAATATTCCACCCCGTACTGGCGGAGGATACCCATATCTGCATTATCGTCCTCAATTACCACCACCAGTGCCTTTGGAATTTTAGAGGCTTCTATGGCTTCTTTGATCCTTTTCCGGTGCCATCGTGACCATCTTTCCTTCTGTATCTTCACCGAGTTGTTGAGCTTCAAATCCAGGGTGTGATGTGAGCCCAGGGAAACCAGGTCTTCCGGTCCCTTCTCAATAACTCCTTTAGCTCGTAGTTTCCCGGTATACTTATGGAAGTTAATACTCTCCACCCTTATGCCCATGAAAAATGTTTTTTTAATACCACGGTCACTGCGCAGGCGTTCTCCAGTGGTATCCTGTATACGGCGGGTGGTTCGCGATGAAACCAGATCTCCTGGTTCTATAATGTGAGAAAGGTGCCAGAGATCATCCAGAGTTTCTGGAAATAGTTCGATAATTCCTCTTTTGGCATCTTGATGAACTATGCGCATTTTTTAATATCCTCTATAACTTATGATGATGAATTTCCTAAATTTTTACGTAAAATAATTTTTTATGATGTGGATTACCCTATATTTTCTTATTTTAGGTTTAAATCTTTTCTTTACATCCTCTAATTTTCTGGTACTTAACTCATAAGTTTTTTACTTTTAATCATAACTTATATATAAAAGGTATTACATATTCAGGGGTGGTGATTAAATGGACAACCAGCTAAAAAACAAGATAAAAGAAACCCTGGAAAATGTAAAACCGTGGCAAAGGGTCCCCACATCCATTGAGGGTGTTTTTCTGATAAAGGCACCTACCCGGGGGGATCAGGAAAGCATAATGGTAGAAATAAACCCATTGGATGAGTTTGGTCGCCCTATAAAACGTAGAGGTATATTTATACAACAAAAAATCCAGTTAGAAAGGTTTTTAGAGGTCATGCAGGAATCCCGGCTCATGGAATTTATGGAGACCCTGGATTCCATGGCGGGAAGTGCAGAAAAGGAGAAGGTAGGAACACTGGAAATCTAGCATCCCTAAAATATTAGGGGAAGATCCCTCCAATTCCAGGAAATATGAAAAATTTAATATCCCTCCTATTTAATAGATAACCCTATGCAAGTAGCGGTTATTGGCGGAACCCGTGGACTGGGAAACTGGATTGCTAACTTTCTTAAAAACAAAGGATGCCAGGTTACCATCACTGGCAGAAACACTCTTCTGGGAGAAGCCATAGCCACTAAAATGGGAGTATACTACACCTCCAGCAATACCCAAGCAGCATCCAGCGCACAGGTGGTTATAGTGGCTGTCCCCATTGAATTCACACCCCAAACCATAAAAGAAGTAGCCCCTCATCTCCAGGAGGGGGCGTTGCTGGTGGATGTGACCTCAGTTAAGGAATTACCCGCCCAGATCATGCAGGAAACAGTTCCGGCCGGAGTGGAAGTACTTCCCACCCACCCTATGTTTGGCCCCCGGATAAGGTCACTGGAGGGACAGGTCATAGTCCTCACCCCTCAAAACAGGGGGAACTGGTATCCTCGAGTGGTGGAATTTTTAAAATCAGAACAAGCACGTATCCTGGAAACCACCCCTGAATTTCACGACCGGATGATGAGTATTGTACAGGGTTTAACTCATTTTGCCTACATTGCCATAGCCAGCACCATTGAAAAGATGGAAGTGGATATTAAAGAGTCACGTAAGTTTTCCAGCCCAGTTTACAGTCTCATGTTGGATATGATAGCCCGGATCGTGGCTCAAAACCCCTACCTTTACTATTCAATCCAAACTCAGAATCGATACATTCCGGAAGTTCATGAGACCTTTCTGGAAACATTCACTCATCTTAAATCAATGATCGATGAGGAAAATCAGGAGGGTTTTGTAAAAGCAATGAGTTCAGCAGCCAAGCATCTGGATGATCTGGAAGCAGCTTTAGGAAGATCGGATAAGGCAATATCTGCCCTCAATGCTGAGGTAACTCACTTAAAAGAATCCATGGGGCAAGAAGTGGGTCTGAGGCATATGTACTCCCAGAAAATACACATTGGGATCCTGGAAGAATTAAACCCGGATTTTGTAAGGTTGAAGGAGAAAAATAAAATTACCCGTCTTAAACTTTCTAATGTGGAGGTTTTAAGTGCAGAGGAAATTAGGCAGTGGAAAATAGATAACATTCCTTTAAAAACCTTTGATGTTTCGGTTACATTTCCAGAAAACTCTAAACCGGACTTGATTGCCCAAAATATTGAAAAAATTGAGGGTGTGGTTCAAGCTAAGGTTATAGATGTTTATCAGGGTCAACAGATACCTGAAGGATGGATAAGCATTACCCTCACCTATCAGGTTGTTGATTCTGGACTTAGAACGGAAGTGGAAAGTATATTAACCACATTCGGTGGTAAAATCAGGTAAATTGGGGCAAGGGCTGAAGTTTTAAGTTCATAGACTCTTTTGGAAATAAATCTTTTTTTAGTTAATAAAATTTGCCGATAAAAAAATATTATAACCATTAATTCTATACTAGAAGTACTGAGTGTGCGTGGGTGATTACTATTAAGGATAACCGCAAACCTTCTAATCTTAAAGACTCCTTAAAGGATATTGGTCTGGTACGTGGATGGATTATAATATTGATTGTTATTCTGGCTACGGTGGGGGGAACACTGATCTGGGTTACCTATCAGAACACAGCACAGGACTTTGTGAATATTGGAGAAGCCATCAATCCGGATGTGGTGGAAAGTGGATTAACTGCTGAGGATTATCAGGATCCAGCAGCAGCGGAAAAGGTTACAGTGGGCCTTTATGTGAATCGAATTAAATCCCTTAATATAAAGGACAATCTGTGGACAGTTGATTTTTATATATGGTTTAAATGGAAGGGAGATTTAAATCCGGGTGATAGTTTCCAGGTGATTGATGGGACGGTATCCGACAAAGATATTCAACTCATCAAGAATGGAACTGTGGGTGATGAAAATTATGCCTTATACAAGGTTGCCGCTACCATCACCAAAAAATTCGACATGAACCGCTTCCCAGTAGACGATCAGTTTTTAACCATTGTTATCCAGGACACGGCTGATCAAAGGGACAAGTTGATCTTTGTACCAGATAAAGAAGGGTCTTCCGTAGGGGACAATGTTAATGTTCCCGGTTATGGGGTTAATTCATTTAACATGACTGAAAAGCCATTCAGTTATAACTCAACCATGGGAGATCCCACGGTTTCCAGTGGAGTGTTCTCCCAGTTAAGAACTGGTATACTGTTATCCCGGGAAGACAACACTGTCTTATTTGTATCACTCATTGGTATGTTCATCGCTGTATTGGCGGCCTTATCCTCCCTTTTTATCATGTCATTCCAGGGGCGTTTTTCCATGGAGGGAGCTTCCATGTTCGTGCTAATAACCAACATGGTTTTAATTACCAATATGGTCCCCACGGGAGTTATAACCGTGGGACATTACGTGGCTTCTCTGGCCTTTTTCGTAGTGGCCATGTGTTTAGTGGAGTCCGCTATATCCATACACTATCATAACCAGGGAGAAAAAGACCTGGCTCGAAGATTGGACATGGTTACCGTACCTATATTAGCAGTAGGCTTTATAGTGATAGTCACCGCCATGATACTGGCAGCATGGTAATGGATATCTGATCTTATAAGAGGATATTCTTTTTTTCTTCCTTTTTCCTTCCATTCATAAGTTCCGATCCACCGCAACCTTTATATAGTAGAACCCACAATGTTAAAGTAACATAAGTTAACTAAATACAAATAGAATTTATATTGAATTATAAAGATTTTTTTTACTTTCATTATAAATATAAAAGAATTTATAGGGGGATTTATCATTAAAAACGAAGAAATGAAATTGAAAGTAGCAGAAGCCTTTTCACAGGCAGACGTTGGTAGATCAATTGCTCGTATAGACCCGGCATGCATGGGAAAGCTCGATCTTCTCGACGGAGACATGATTGAAATTGAAGGTCGAAAGCTCACTGCCACCACTGTGGCCTCCTCCCAATCTGACATTGGGTTGGGTATTATAAGGATCGATGGGTACATCCGAAAAAATGCCGGAACATCCCTGGGAGAAGAAGTCACGGTACGAAAGGCAGAAGTTAAAGAAGCACAGAAAGTGGTGCTGGCCCCGGTGGATCAAAAAGTCATGATCCGGGGCGATGTAAGGGGAGCCTTCCGTGGCCGAGTCTTATCTAAAGGAGACATCATTGTAACTGGAATCCGACAACAACAGAGCACCATGCGGGGAAGCCTGTTTGATGAGTTCTTCCGTGATACCATGTCTGATGTCAGCCCCATGGGAGAACTGAAACTGGCAGTGGTAACCACCAAACCAGCCGGAGCCGTTAAGATCACAGAAATGACTGATGTTGAAGTTCAAACCGAACCAGTGGACGTGTCCAAACTGGAAGGAGTGAAAACCCTGGTAGATGTCACCTACGAAGACATAGGTGGCCTTAAGGAAGAAGTGAAGAAAGTCAGGGAAATGATTGAAATACCCCTGAAACGACCGGAACTCTTCGAAAGACTGGGAATATCACCACCCAAAGGAGTTTTAATGCACGGACCACCAGGTACGGGTAAAACCCTGCTGGCCAAGGCCGTGGCTAACGAAAGTGACGCCCACTTCATTGCCATACAGGGTCCGGAGATCATGAGCAAATACGTGGGTGGATCCGAAGAAAAATTACGGGAATTCTTCGAAGAAGCAGAAGAAAACGCCCCATCCATTGTATTCATAGATGAAATAGATGCCATAGCTCCCAAAAGGGAAGAAGTCTCCGGAGAAACAGAACGACGTGTGGTTGCCCAGCTACTAACTTTAATGGATGGACTTAAAAGTAGAGGCCAAGTGGTGGTAATAGGTGCCACTAACCGACCGGATGCTCTGGATCCTGCCCTGCGCCGTGGTGGAAGATTTGACCGGGAAATAGAAATAGGAGTACCAGACAAGGACGGACGCCAGGAAGTCCTTCAGATACACACCCGGGGAATGCCCCTGGATGACAAGGTGGATCTTGATGAAATAGCCGACACTACCCATGGTTTCGTGGGAGCAGACCTGGAAATGCTCTGTAAAGAAGCAGCAATGAGGGTTCTACGTAGAGTACTGCCGGATATCAAAGCCGATGAGGAAATACCCCCAGAAACCCTTAAAAAGATGATCATCAAGAAATCAGACTTCAAAGAAGCTTTAAAAGAAATCCAGCCATCTGCGCTCCGCGAAGTCCTGGTACAGGTGCCGGATATTAAATGGGAGGATATTGGTGGCCTGGAAAACGCCAAACAGGAACTAAGGGAAGCAGTGGAATGGCCTTTAAAGTATCCGGAAAGTTTCGACAAATTCGGAGTCACACCACCCAAAGGTGTACTGATATACGGACCACCAGGTACTGGTAAAACCTTACTGGCCAAGGCTGTGGCCAACGAAAGTCAGGCCAACTTCATAGCAGTCAAAGGACCAGAATTACTCTCCAAATGGGTGGGAGAATCAGAAAAAGGTGTAAGGGAAGTATTCCGCAAGGCCAGGCAAACTGCACCCACCGTCATATTCTTCGACGAAATAGACAGCATAGCCTCAGCCCGGTCTGGCTCCAGCACTGACAGTGGAGTCACCCAGAGGGTGGTAAACCAGTTACTCACAGAAATCGATGGATTAGAAGAGTTACAGGACGTGGCAGTCATCGCCGCCACCAACCGGGTGGACATCATGGACCCGGCACTACTTCGGCCAGGCCGATTTGACCGGCACGTAAAGGTGGATGACCCTGATGAGAAGGCCCGACTGGAAATATTCAAAGTACATACCAAGGACATGCCCCTGGCTGATGATGTGGACCTGGATTACCTGGCTAAAAACACTGCAAAATACGTCGGTGCAGATATTGAAGCAGTCTGCCGGGAAGCAGTCATGTTAACCCTCAGGGAAGACCTTAAGGCCGAAAAAGTCAATATGGAGGCCTTCAAAAAGGCCATGAAAAAGGTCAAAACCGAGGAAAAGGTGGACATGGTGCAGTACCACTAAGGAGATAGCGGAGTCCTAAAAGAGAAGATCTTCATCCACCGGATCTTCTCTATTTTTTTTATTTACCCTGTATTTAACTCAAATATCCTTATTTTCATATTTATTCTTTGTTCAGTCCGGAATTCTTTTTAATTTTAATTAATATCATTATTGGCCTTGTTTAGAATTCTTTTTGTTCTTTATTTAGAGATGAAAATTATCATTTAACCGGGAGACTTATTATATAAGAATGGAGAATTAACATCTATAATTGGTAATATATTTTATGAATTATTCATTGAATATGATTTAACGGTGATACAATGCCTTATAAAGTAAAAAGTATGGATTTAGCCCCTCAGGGTAGAAAGAAGATTGAATGGGTCCAGAGACATATGCCAGTACTGGAAACCATTAAAAAACGTTTCGAAGAAGAAAAACCCTTTGAGGGAATCACCATAGGTTCCTGCCTGCATCTGGAACCCAAAACCATCAACCTTGGTTTAACACTCCAGGCCGGAGGAGCAGAAGTGGCCATGACCGGATGCAACCCGCTCTCAACCCAGGATGATGCCACGGCCGCTGGTGCCAGTCTGGGACTTAACATGTATGGCTGGAGGGAACAGACCAATGAGGAGTACTACCAGACCATCAACATGGTACTGGATCATGAGCCCGACATCATCATTGATGACGGAGCAGACATGATATTCATGATCCACAAAAAAAGAAGGGATGTTCTGGACAAGATCAAGGGAGCCTGTGAAGAAACCACCACTGGAATTCATCGGTTAAAGTCCATGCACGCCGATGGTGCCCTGGAATTTCCGGTGATAGCAGTAAACGACGCCTACACCAAGTACCTCTTTGACAACCGCTACGGAACCGGACAATCAACCTTTGACTCCATAATGGGATCCACCAACATCCTCATAGCCGGAAAAAACGTGGTGGTATGTGGATACGGATGGTGCGGTCGAGGAATAGCCATGCGCGCCCAGGGACTGGGGGCCAATGTAATTGTAACTGAAGTTGATCCTATAAGGGCATTGGAAGCGCGAATGGACGGTTACCGGGTCATGACAGTACACGAAGCAGTTAAACACGCTGACATCCTGGTTACGGCCACAGGAAACGTGGATATTGTCTCTGGTGATGACTTTAAGGTAATGAAGAATGGCTGTATAATGGCCAATTCCGGCCACTTCAACGTGGAGATAAACCGTGAAGACCTGGACCAGATGGCAATAGAGCAGAAAAAGATGAAACCCGACATCGATGAATTTGTCATGGATGATGGTCGCAGATTATATCTCCTGGCCGATGGAAGGCTGGTTAACCTGGCTGGTGAAAGAGGACAGGGTCACCCTGCTGAGATCATGGACCTGAGCTTTGCCATGCAGGCCTTATCTGCTGAACAGCTGGTAAACACCCCTATGGAAATTGGAGTTCACAAAACTCCAGATGAAGCAGACATGAGAGTGGCCAGACTTAAATTAAAAGCAATGGGCATCGAAATCGATGATTTAACCGAAAAACAGGTTGAATATCTGGAAGGATGGGAACACGGAACCTAACCGGTTTTCACCTATTTTTTGTATAATTCTTTTTTTTAAATAAATGACGAAATTGAATCACAACTTAAAAAAATAACCAGGGGCAAGGGAACGTAATGGAAACGACCTATTCGTGGGAAACTGGTGGTAAAGGCGGAACTTCCCGCCTGTTGGTGGGTGGAATACATGGCCAAGAGGGTTCGAGCACTATTAAAGTCATTGAGGTTGCTAAAGATATTAGTGTCCCGGAAGGACGCTGGGCACTCTACAATTTCCCTCCCAGTCCCTACCTGAGCACCCTGGATCCCCTTTATTATCTTTCTCTTGCAGGTAGCAAGCTGGTAAACATCATTCAGGAGAATAAACCAGATATATTCCTAGAACTGCACTGTTACCATCCAGATAGTTATTTTAAACTCACCAAAGGAGACAGAAAGGATTTTTTCGGAGTTCCTGGCCTGGTGGAACTTGAAAATGGAGTGTTGATGGGTTCTGTTTCTCCCCTGATTCGTTCAGTATTTTTTGCTCTTAATGATTTCCCATTTGTCCTGGAAATCCCCTGCAACCCATCGAAAGAAGCATTAAAAAGCTGTCAGAGGATCATGGAGATAATTGCCAGCTCCAGCAACCGCAGAGAGATCCTGCAAAAACTGGGTCAAATTTACCCCAGGCAGGTCCAGCAACTGGATGATTATTTTAAAGAGTATACTGAGAATTTCCATCCCGCTTTCGTGGAAATTAAAAAGAGAGCCATGGAAACTGATTTAAAGAGTTATCAGGACCTGGATAAATTACTAACTGAAGTGGTAAAGCAGGAGGATTATGATTTAAATCCTCGACAGATAAAACAGTTGGAAGGGGCATTTCTGATTTGTAAGGAATATAGTTCATTCCGGTGTTGTAAAACAGCCCAAATTTAAATTAATCACCGTTATATAGGGGATTAACTCAATCGAGTGATGCTACATGGCCTACTTTAAAATCATCGATAAAGGGGAAGGAATCAACCGGCTTTTCATTGGAGGAGTGCACGGCAAGGAAGGTTTAAGTACCCTAAATGCCCTTCAAAAGATCCAGGACAGTGACGTGGATGAAGGTAAACTGGTGATCCACAACTGTGATACCAGTCCCTACCGGAGCACCCTCGATACCCAGTACTATGAATCCAAGGTAGGTAAGGAAGTCCTGTGCCTGATTAACCACTACAACCCCCAGATATACGTGGAAGCACATTGTTATAGGAAAGAAAACTACCATAAACTGACTTCTCCGGAAAGATGGGATGAGAAAGGAGTTCCGCCCCTTATAGATCTGGGTGAAGGTGTACTGATAGGTTCGGCCTCTCCCAACATCAGAACTACTCTTTTTACCAGAAACGATGTTTGTATCACCCTGGAAATGCCATGTAATCCTTCAAAAGATTCTTTAAATGTTTACCTGGATGTTTTAAGGATCATGGCTGGCTCCGGTAGCCGGGATGAGGTGGAAAAAAAGATGAGAAAGGATTACCCTTCCCAGGTGGAAAGGGCCAGCAGGTATGCTCAGGAGTTTTTCGGGAATTATCCTCCCTTTTAGACGGTCCACTTTAGGTAAGGGATTTAATCTGTCCTTTTTTGTAGGGGATCTGATCCTTAACCCTTAAAAATAAATAATAATCCTTAACTCTTAAAATAAACAATAATCCTCAACCTTTAAAAATAAATTTTCTAGAACCACTGTTCCAGGCTGCTCTGGGTGGTTTCCAGTTTTTTCAGTTTGTCCACGGCAGTCAATACCCTGTCTTCGGAAAAATCATGTTCTCGGCATAAGAAATCCACAATTTCTTCTGGATTGGCCTTCTGCCATTTCAACTGGTAGTGGGATTCAACTTCATGGTTGAGGAACATATCCCGTAAAATATCCGGATCAACATCCAGCTCCACATCCAAGTGTTCCAGGGCATGATATATGTCGCCGTGTTTTTTAATGAGTTTCAAACCCTTCTTTGCCCCAATACCTTTGATTCCCTGGTTGAAATCCGTACCCACCATTATGGCCAGATCCACCAGTTGCTGACGGGTTACATCCAGATTTTTCAGGATCTTATTCAGCTGGATGAGTTCTGGAGAGGCCTGGCCCCCACTGATGGTCAGGTTCTTAACCATGCGGGAAGCTCCGAATAAAATACAATCGTAATCCTGGGAGGCCACACACCAAGCATCACCACGTTCCACCATATAAGAGGCCTGGGCTTCTCCTTCCCCTTTAGCCTGGATATAAGGGATTCCCATAAGTTTAAGAAGCTTTTTGGAACCTTCCACGATTTCGGGAGACATGCGTGAAGATCTCACCGCAAACTTTCGGGCATCATCCAAACGCCCTTCTTCCAGAGCTTCCTTCCATCTGCGTTCTGATTCCTCTTTGATCTCTTTCCTTTTCTGTTGAGTCTCCTTTTTAAGAGCACTGGACCGCCCGTCAAAAACATAAACCGGTTTCATCCCCTTTTCTACCAGGGAAGATGTACGATACAGTATTCCACTAAAATGCGAGGTCACTCGCCCGTTCTGGTCTTTGAGAGGGGTGCCGTCTAGCTGGCGAATACTGGAAAGAAACTGGTAAATAACATTCGCTGCGTCCAGAGCCACCACTTTACCATTAAGATCCTCAAACCTGATTTCTTCGGAAGATACAATATCCTTGAACTTCACTCCCATAGTATGCGCTCTCCAATAAGGTCTAAAATTATAATTGGGAAATAAACAACAGTAGGAATTTATTTAATATTATTTTTTAATGAAGAATATTTAAATCCACATGGTATTTTAATGGTTCTCCTTGATTATTCGGGGGATGTTTATTTGGGGATTAATAAAAGGGAATTTAATCTTCAAACAGGGTATGGGGGAAGGTTTCCATTAACCACACCAGTATCTGGTTTTTGTGGATTATGTTGTAGGTCCTCCTTAACATCCGGGTGTTGGTGTGGAAGATATCCACCATTTCTGGCTCTGGTTCTTCCAGTGAAACTGATTTTATCTCCCTGCGGGATTCAATGTCGTGTTTACGGAGGATGCGACCAATTGGAATATCCGCCCGGATTAAATCCTCTTTAAAATCATTATCTAATCTTTCCAGGGGTATCATGGAAATGGCATATATCAGGGGTTCCTGGCCCTCAATAACCACCACCCGGTAGTTGATGGTGTCCCCCACCTCAATATCCAGGAGAGAGGCAGCTTCCTCATCTGCTTCCCGGAATTCCTGAACCAGGGTCCTTATACTAACATGTCCCTTGAGCACGTCCAGAATGGTGGTTACTGATCCATCCGTGGCCAGAAGTATCTTCTGTGCACTGGAAAGATTTCCTAACTCGTCTTCAATCTGTTTTATTCCTTCAAATATTTTAGGGTCCATTTTTATTCACCGGGGTTTCTTATTTCACCGTGAATAGCAGAGTAAGCCACCACTGCCGGGTTAGCCAGGTACACCTCAGATAGGGGATCTCCCATACGTCCCACGAAGTTACGGTTAGTAGTGGAGATGCACACCTCTCCGGCAGTTAAAACACCCATATGGGCTCCTAAACAGGGCCCACATCCGGGGTTAATGATAATGGCTCCAGCATCCAGGAATGTTTCAATGATCCCTTCAGCTATTGCTGCCTGATAGATTCGGCGAGAAGCCGGTGACACGATGAGTCTAACATCTGGATGAACTTTTTTATTTTCCAGTACCTGAGCAGCCATGCGCAGGTCTTCCAGCCGACCATTGGTACAGGAACCAATGAAGGCCTGGTCAATTGATTCTCCAGAAACATGGGAAACAGGGTGGACATTATCCACATTATGGGGACAGGCGACCTGAGGTTCCAGGTCATCCACCGGGAAGTGCAGTGATTTTTCGTAGACAGAATCAGGATCCGAAGTGAATATCTGGAAATTTTCCACATTTCGCTCCTTTAAATACTTTAAAACAGACTGGTTGGGTTCCATTATCCCATTTTTCGCCCCGGATTCCACCGCCATATTACACATGGTCATTCTGCCAGCCACATCCATATCCTGAATTGTACTGCCACAGAATTCCAGGGTCTTGTAGGTGGCACCGTAGGAACCTATACTCCCTATTATATGGAGAATCAGGTCTTTGGCAGTAACATGTTCCCCTAAAATTCCATCAACTTCAATCTGGAATGCTCCGGGAACCATGAACCAGGTTTTACCGGTTGCGTAGACCACAGCCACATCAGTGGCACCCATACCCGTGGCAAAGGCTCCAAAGGCTCCGTAAGTACAAGTGTGAGAATCAGCACCCACCACTACCATACCTGGCTTGATGAAACCCTCTTCCGGGAGTACCTGGTGGCATATTCCTTCTCCATGAGTGTACAGATTTTTAATTCCCTGTGTCCTGGCGAAATCCCTGGTCACTCTCTGGAATTCAGCAGAACCCATAGTATTAGCCGGTAGGTTGTGGTCGTAGACCATGACGATTTTATCTGGATCCCAGACCTGGTCGGCAATCTTGTTGAAGGTGTTAATGGTAGGTGGGGAGGTTCCATCGTGGCTCATGGCCAGATCAACCTCTACTTCAATGATCTCTCCGGGTTGAACTTCTTTTGCTCCAGAAGCTCTGGCAAGTATTTTTTCAGTGATATTCATAACTAAAACACCGTTAATCTGGGTAAAAATATTTAATTCATTCCTCTTTAATTTAAGAGTTATCGCAGCTTCCGTGATTTAGAACTCAAATGGCCCTCGGACTGAGCGTACAATTTCATTGAAAACTTTATCATTGATGTATTTCCCTTCTTCCCTTTTTTCCTTTACCTTTCCCACGATCTTGCACAGTTCATCTTTACTAACCGCGATCCCGCATTCATCCAGTTTGGCTTTTACTGCCCGACATCCTGAATGTTTACCCAACACGATCTGTCTCTGATGACCAATTAGTTCCGGTAGGAATGGTTCATAAGTTAGGGGTTCTTCAATAACTGCATCCACATGTATGCCTGATTCGTGTCGGAACACATTTCTACCTACAATGGGCTTGTTTTCTGGAACTTTCATGTTGGTTAGTTCTTCCACCATCTGGGATAGCTCGTAGAACACCTCTATGTTGAAATCCAGATCCACTCCGTATATAAGTAGAAGGGTCATTACCAGTTCTTCCAGAGATGTATTACCGGCTCTTTCACCTATTCCGTTAACAGTAGTGGACACTGCACTGGCACCAGCCAGTAAACCGGCAACACTGTTAGTTAAGGCCATTCCGAAATCATTGTGGCAATGTAAAGCTATTTCTATGTTTATCTCTTTTTTCAACTCACGAACCAAGTAATCCATACCCTGGGGACTTATGGCCCCTACGGTGTCGGCTATGTGTACCCGGTCTGCACCATAAGCTTCTGCTTTTTTGTAAACACTCTTCAGGAAGTTCAGATCAGTTCGGGTGGCATCTTCTGCCGAGAAGGCCACAAACAGTCCGTGGTCTTTGGCATGTTCAATGGCATTCATACAGATAT
>Ga0228535_1000092_pt1:135000-157500 | contig 274441 bp, 272 predicted proteins | sample SJ1metagenome_FD_168457 | JGI IMG/M metagenome (GOLD analysis project Ga0228535, IMG submission 168457) | Enriched culture of PCE-dechlorinating microbial communities from Ithaca, New York, USA - SJ1 | ecosystem: Engineered > Modeled > Simulated communities (microbial... >...
CCATGATGAATGGGCTGCCTCTAAGGGAGAAAAATTCGACTACTGGGGTTCCATACTCTACAGTTTAATGCTTTTCCTGGTGATGTACGGTTTTTCCAGTTTACCCCAGATAGATGGCTGGGCCATGTTAATACTGGGAGTGGTGGGCTTCTTGGCATTCATCCGATGGGAACTCCGGGCCAAGAGTCCCGTATTCAATGTAAGGTTGTTTAAAAATACTGCATTTACCTTTTCCAGCCTGGCTGCTCTCATTAACTACAGTGCCACCTTTGCCGTTACCTTACTCTTAAGCTACTACCTCCAGTACATTAAGGGACTGGAACCACAGACCGCGGGCATAATACTGGTGGCTCAACCCATAATTATGGCCATAACTGCCCCTATTGCTGGTAGAATGTCTGATCGTATTGAGGCACGGCTTATAGCCACCGCGGGAATGGCTACAGTAACTATTGCTCTGTTTACCATGACCTTCATTGACTCCACCACTCCTATCACCAACATAATCCTGGGATTGGCGGTGCTGGGACTGGGATTCGGACTATTCTCCTCACCAAACACCAACGTGATAATGGGCTCTGTGCAAAGAAAATTCTACGGAGTGGCCTCAGCAACGGTGAGTACCATGCGGCTCATTGGTCAGACCCTGAGTATTGGAATAGCCACTCTGGTCTTTTCCTTGTTAATTGGGAGAGTCCAGATAACTCCTGATCAGTTCCCGGCACTAATGGAGAGTATACAGTTATGTTTTGTAGTTTTCACTGCCCTTTGCTTTATAGGGGTCTTTGTCTCCTGGTGGAGGGGCAAAAGAAAAGATGTGGAATGACTTAACCAAGTAAGGTTAAATCAATTCTCTTTAATTTATACTAAATTTAACTAGACTTCAATTATTTACTTCTATTTTCTGATAGAATCCATGAATTTAGTTTTTTTAAGGTCTTACTAAAAATTTAATTATTGAATACCTTAATTCTCTTTATAGTTTCCGTTAATAACTAATTTTATTAGAGTTAAAGAGAAATGAAGAAAAATTAGTGGTCTATTTTAAGCGATCCCATAGTTGATTTATGTTGGAGGTCATTATTTGTTCTAAAGGTACTGTGGGCATTACCACCCACATCATAATTGTTCCAACCATAACACTTTGGGTCATCAGTGCGAGTTCAGTGGGGTCAGTATAGTTCCTTATTACTCCCTGGGATATGCCTTCTTCAATGACTTCCTTGTTGAATTCAAGTAGATTATAATAAAATTTGGTGTAATGTTCCTTAATTATGTCGTATTTGTGGACACCTTCTATTAATAATATGTGTAACGCTCTGTAATCAATGCCATTGGAGTTTTCCATAATTTCCGTCTTGTTACTGGCGTTTAAATCAGCCCCCACCAGGGTCAGCACTACTTTTTTCAATTTTTCCTGTGGATCCCCCTGGAAGTGTTTTATCTGTTCTACGGTTGAATTAAAATAGTTAAATATATATTTTTCAATAACTGCGACCATTAGGGAATCTTTACTATCGAAATGGTAATAAAAGCCGCCAGTGGTAATATTTGATGCTTTTATAACTTCATTTAAGGAAACACTCGCAAATCCTTTTTCCAGAAAGAGATTGAAGGCGGTTTGGAGAATTCTAGATTTGGTGTCCATAGATCATCATCTATGTTTTTTTAGTTCTTCCTATAAGATCATTTGGAACCTAACTATAATAATTAATCGTTACAAACAGAACAATCGCTAGGTTTTTTAGGGGGATAGTCCCATGGTTATACATACAACCCAGAAGAATTACTGGGAAAGATGTCTGGCAAAATTAACCTAAACACACTAGGAGGGATTAAATGGAAAATTACTGTGATTTAAAGGGGAAAGTGGCCGTGGTGACCGGTGCTTCCGGTGGTCTGGGAGCAGATGCCGCCCGGGCCTATGCAAAACAAGGTGCAGATGTAGCACTTCTGGCCCGGAGAAAAGAAAGATTGGAGGCCCTGGCTGAGGAAATCCGATCAACCGGACGAAAGGCCCTGGCAGTTCAGTGTGATGTGGCCAATGAGGAAAGTGTGGAAAAAGCTATTGAAGAAGTGATTGGTTACTTTGGAAAGATAGATATCCTCCTGAACAATGCAGGAGTGGCAATTCGTGGGGGAGTGTGTGATTTATGCGTGGAAGAGTGGGACATGGGAATGGATGTAAATGTTAAAGGAATTTTCCTGGTCTCCAAACACGTCATCCCCCACATGATTGAAAATAAGTACGGAAAAATCGTGAACACCAGTTCCATCAACTCCATTGCCGGAGACAAGGATGACATGTTCATACGCCACGTTTACAATGCATCAAAAGCAGCGGTTCGTGGACTGACCATGGGAATGGCCTGCTCCTACGGAAAATACGGAATAACCGTAAACGCAGTTGGTCCTGGTCTTTTTGAATCGGAAATGACCGCCGACACTCTTTTTAAATCTGATGAGTTCCTAAAAGCATACAGCAGGATCGTACCCCTCAACCGCCCGGCCCGGAAAGGAGAATTAAATGGAGCAATCCTATTCCTATCATCGGATGCATCCTCCTACATAACCGGACAGACCATCTTTGTAGATGGTGGATTCTCCATAGTCTAGTTAAAATGGTTAAAAATTTTAGTATATTCTTTTTATTTTTTTTCAAATCAGGTAGGGGGATTTTAATTCTTTTTTCCCTGTTGCTGTCTTAACGTATTCTTCTTTATCTTTTAGGATTTCCTTTAGCTTAGGATTCCACCAGGAAAGATATCCCTTCCTCTTTTTCGATCTTCATGATGTTATCAGCGGCATCCTCCAGATCTGCATCGTGGGTGACAATGATCATCTGGGGTATGATGGACATTTTTTTCAAAAGATCAATCAGTTCCTGTCTCCGGTAGGCATCCAGGTGAATGGTGGGTTCATCCAGCATGATAAGCTCTAAACTCCCTCCAGAAAGTACCTGAGTTATCCCCAACCGCAGGGCAAGGGCCACGGCTATCTTTTCCCCTCCGCTGATCATGTCCAGGTTGCTTTCCCCACTGGGGCCGTAGATGGTTACATCGTAATCTTCATCCAGCCGCACATCAGAGTACTCGAAGTTGAATTTTTCGAATAACTCTCTTGTCTTTTCCTCTATAAGTGGCCGGGAAACGTTTCTCAAATCCTTCTGAACTCCATCTTTACTGAAAAGATCCCGAATGAGATTCAGCAGTTTTAAAAAGTCCTTAAGGTTCTTTAATTCCTTTTCATACCCTTTAAGGGAATTCAATTTATCCTCTATTTCCTGGAGGGAGCGGGATAGCTGGTTGAGTTCCCCTACACTTAACTGTTTCTGGCCATTGAGTTCCATTAATTCTGCGTTTTTCAGCTCCCATTCCCTTTTAACCCGTTCATGATTTTCTTTATTGTAGTTTAAACTGGTAATTTTGTTTTTAATATTATCCAACTCTTCACGGGTTTCCCGAATAATGTTCTGATTTTCCTGAATCCGTGAGTTGAGGGAATCTTTCTGGCTGACCTCACCCAACAAATGTTGATATGTCTGGGCCTGTTTTTCCAGATAAGCTATTTCTCCCGGGAGATCTTCCACACTGTCCCTGGCAATTTCCATAAGGGCACTGATCCTGTTTTTTAAATCGCGTACCCCGGTGTTAACATCTTCTAACTTAAGCGATTGTTCCTCGTAATCTCCAAGTGACTCTAAAGAACCACGAGCACCGAGATATTTCTCATAATTTGCCTTAATGGATGCCAGGTCTGATTTTTTGCCCTTTATATCCCGTTCAATGTTCTCCAGAACAACTACCTTCTTCTGCAGTTCCTGGATACTGGAGTCAATATTGTTGATCTCTTCCTGGTCGTGATCTGCGGATTTTAAGTATTCTTTCAGTATTCCCAAATTTATACTCTGGATTTTTGACTGCTGGAAATCCAGAACCTTCTTTTCATTTTCAAGGGCCTTCAATTTAACTCCCAAATCTGCAGCCAGTGATTGATTATTGTCTATTTCTAAATTATAGTCACCTATAAGTTCTTCCCTCTTCTGGGGGGTTATATCTGATTTGCAGATAGGGCACTGATCTTTAACCAGTTCCAATTCTTTAATGGGCTTTTCCAGGTTCTCATTTTTAACCTGGAGATTGGATAACTCTCTTTTAATGTCCTGAATAGCCTCCGAGGCCTCAGAAATCTGTGCCTCCAGCTGGGGTTTAAACTGGGATAGGTGCTTTTCAAAGGATTCCACCGAGTCAAAACTTGTACCTAGGACCTGGTTAGATTTTTCAAGAACATCCCTCACTTTTTCCAGGGATTTTTTAAGTTTAATCTCAATTTTAGACTTCCTTTCATGGTACTGGTCAATAAGGACTCTGCTTCCCTCAAACTGGTCCCGTGCATACTGCAAATTATTAATTTCATCATCTAAAAGAGAATAATCATTGTAATACTGCTCATTTTCATCTAAAACCTTTTCAAAATGTTTAATATCATTCAAGGTTTTATTAAGACTTTCTTTATCCTTTTTTAAGTGTTTAAGGTCTTTAAGTGCATCATCCAGACTTTTCAAAACATCCAACTTCTTCAACTGAGGTTTTATGCGATCAATTTCTTCTTCTTTAACTGTAATATCATTTAACTGCTTTTCAAGGTCATTTTGAGTTTTTTCCAGCTGATGAAGGAAGTCTTTTTTGGATTCCTGGAGGGTGGTGGTGTTTTCAAATTCCACATTTCTCTTATCCAGAATTTCCTTCTTATCCCGGAGCAGGTTGGACTCAATGATATTTTCCTCTCGTTTAAGGTTGATCTGTTTAATTTTCTGGGTTAATTCCTTTTCTTTTTCCTTTTTTACCTTGAATCCTTCTTTCAAATCTTTGAAAGATTCTATCTTACCTTCCAGTCTAATCTTCTGTTCACTGTACTTGTCCAGAATGATTTTCATATTTTTCCAGGCTTTTTCCAGGGAATCAATCCCAAGAAGCCTTCCAATCATCTGTTTCTTTTCTGATGCTGTTTTTTCAACCAGATCGGCTATTTCACCCTGCCGCACATAGACTGCATTGAGGAACAGGTCCCCGTCCATCTCTAATAGGTTTTGAACTTCCTGGGTGACCTGTTTATCCCCAGAAATCAGAGGTTGGAACCTATCGCCTTCTTTTATCTTCATGATAGCCTTGGAGGCAGTTTTTGTCCGTTCCCGCAGTACCCGGTAGCTTCGGCCGTGGGCCGTGAACTGGATCTCAACTGACATCCTCTTCTGGCCGGTGGTTATGAGCTGTTCAATTTTTTTACTGGTGTACTGTTTAAAGAGTGCAAAGCTCACTGCTTCCAGTATACTGGACTTACCTGCACCATTTCCACCTATTATTATGGATATCCCGGTGTCAAATTCAATACGGGTATCACGGTGAGATTTAAAGTTCGTCATATGGAGGCTTTCAATGATCATATAAATCCTCGTAGAAATTGTGGGCAATGGTCTCCGCGGCCTTGAAATCACCGTCTGAAAGTTCTTTTAGTAGTCCGGTTCCAAGTTCGGTGACTTTTTCACTGTTGAAATCCTTAAGATTGTGTTCAATCATTTTCTTAATATCCAGTGCTTCTTTTCCCTTTTCAAAAGGATTCTCATCCTCTTTAATTGCGGTGGGCCGGTAGTTTGAACGCACTGCCAGACAGGTTTCGGATAAAGATTGGTTTAAAGTCTCATAAACCTCGGAACGGTTGAAATTTCCCCCTTCTACCGTAACCATCAGTATAGGTTTCCTCTGGAGACTGTTGGTGTACTCTTTTATCCGGTTTAATTCATCCTGAAGTTCACTGTAGCGTATGGTTTCTTTTATAAACTCACGGGGAAGTTTTAGGTCAATATTTTCAATTTCAGGCATATTTCCACTGATATCCACCAGATAAAAACCTTTACCATTCTTCCTGTAGCCTTCAACTTCATTGGAGCGCCATATCTCAGTAGAACCAGGGTAAGCCAGTTTACCTTCCCCGAAGTCATCCACTACCCTTTCGTGGATATGGCCAAAAGCACAGTAATTGAAGCTTTGGGGCACATCCCCAATCTTGATCTCATATTCATAGGGAATGTAACGGTCGATTCCCTGGTGAAGAACCAGTATCCTCTTTCCATAATCCTGGGATGACTTTTCAATACTCTGCAGCCGTTCTACCAGTTGTTTGGCATGGTATTTAGATGCATAGGGAGCACCACCAATGAAAACGTCCCCCACTGTGTAAAATGGTTGGTTGGGGCTTATGAGTTTCAGGCCAAAGTCTTTATACAAAATTTGGGGAGGTAATGCATTTTTACGCATCACCACATCATGGTTCCCGGCAATGGCATAAATGGGGATATTGGCCTCTTTTAACTTTAAAATACCCTTTTGTGCTGTGAGCAGTGCCCGGGTTGGTGGCCGGGAGTACTCGAACAGATCCCCGGAGTGGATGACAAAGTCTGGCCTTTCCCTGATTATTTCCTCAATGGCCTGGTCAAAAACTTCGAAAAAATCATTTTCACGTTCAGTGAGTCCGTACTGACGGTAACCCATATGGGTGTCTGCCAGATGGGCAAATTGCATCAGTAATCTCCTCCCAGATCTTCATATTCTCTTTTCTGTTCCTCGAGGATTTTCTCCTCCATTTCATGGGATTTTGCCCATTCATCCACGATGTTCAGGTCCCCTCCGGTTACTTTTCCCTGGAATTCATCGATCTTCACCAGAGTGGGAATGCGAGTCATTAAACCCAGTATTATAGCTTCCCCAATGTTAAGAGAGGGTAGCTGGGCAATGAGATCATCACTCAGGCTTTCACTGGCACGCTGCACATGGTTCTGGTCAGTTGGTTCCACCAGGCGCAGGATGATCATGTTATTGGCCTGTGATAAGGCATCAGAATCCAGTGACTTGGGACTTTGACTCACCAGGCACAGACCCACCGAAAACTTACGCCCTTCACGAGCTATTCTACTGATCCACAGTTTAGACTCGGTTTTCCTATTCTGTGGAGCCAGGATATGTGCTTCTTCCAGGATCAAGAATATGGGGAATGCCAGACCCTCTCCTGTTCTCAAAAATTCTTTCCTGCTCTTTAAAACGTTGCGGAGGATATGACTGACCACCACATCCGATGCAAACTCATCCACTGGCCCCAGATCCAGAATATTGGCCTTTCCCACCTTAAGGTTGTCAATGATGTCCTTGGCCTCCAGACTGAGTATGTTACCATACTTATCTTTCATATGCTCTAGTTTGTTTAAAACATCGGCTATGGACTTTTTATCTGCAGAGTTAGTGGATTTAGCATCTGGATCCTCAGATTCAGCTAGCCACCCTTCTAATTTATTCATGATCAGGGCCAGGAAATCATTACCCGTGGCTGAACCCTGCATAAGGCTGTTTTTTGCGGATTTATATGCCTTTAAGAAGTACCTCTCCTGGACATAGGCATTAGGGGGAATATTGGCCAGCTTCTTGATTTCCCCAAAGGAGAGATACAGGGGGTTGATCTGGGGATACATTACATTGACTTTATCCTGGCCAAAATCAGTGTTCACGTACTCCGAGTGCATGTCAAATATTAAAACACTACCCTTTACCTTAAGGAGACCATCCACAATAACGGAAACAGTGTTGGACTTTCCGGCACCGGTCATGGCCAGAACAGCCAGGTGTCTTGATACCATTTTATTGATATCCACTTCTATACCCACTTCTTCCTGGGTTATTAAATTTCCTAGCTTTAAACCGTACTTGTCCACTTTGAATATCTTTTTTAGAACCTCAGAATCCGCCACCTGGATCTCGGTTCCAGGGGGAGCCGGTGTCCGGGGAATGCGCAGGTCATGGTTAATATCACCCAGGATTTTAACACTTCCCCTAACGTAATGATCGTCCCCTTCAATGGCTTTTATCTTTTCAATGGTTAAAGGGTCGTATATGTTGTCGTTTATGGAAACACTGCCTCTGACCAGGGATTCGATCATTCCCAGCACGTTTTTACCGTCGTAGTTCAGGGTGACATATTCTCCTACCCGTGGCATTTCCTTGGAGATGAAACTCACATTAACCAGTGAGGTTTCACCTATGCATCGTCCAATGACTTCATTCATTTAACATTTCCCTCCCACTCTTCTCCAGGAATCCCATTATCTTGGAAAGATTATTCAAATCATTTTTACGGATCACAACATCATTATGGGCCTTTTTTAGGAGTAATGGATATCCTTCTGCACTTATATTCTTTATAGCTTTAAGTAACACTTTTATATCCTCTTCTGTAGCACGGTAAGGTAATTCAAACTTCAAAATATTCTTATGATCCTCCAGTCGGGCGTAGAAAATAGTGAAGGTCAAACTCTTCAGGAAACTGTTTCGAACCGGGAAATCATGTTTAACCCCGGAAATACTGGAATATCTGGGCCGGGAGTACCCCTGCCTTTTACTATGCATGTCAAATATGGCCATGTCTGGTATTTTTGTATTGAAATACTCGGTACTGGTGGATGTTTTGGAGATAGCCACGATTTTTTCCCTTCGTTCCATTAAATCACTTATCACCAGAAGGTTTTCCAGGTTTTCCAGGTAGATCATTGGTTCTACATCCTCCTCAAATTCACCTTCAATATTATTGGCAAATTCAGAGGAGGTTATACTGACCTTAGGAGAATTTTCTAGTTTTGCTTCGAGCAAAGGTAGATATTTTTCCCTTATAATCTCTTTGACCTGTTCTTTGAGTTCTCTTTCAATGGGAAAAGGTCGGATAATGTTTCCCAGAATGGACCCATCAAAGAGGAATAAATCCACATCGTATTCATTTAGCATACGCAGGGCGTTTTTAATTTCGAATATGCCCATATAACTCCTTAAACGGTCTTCAACATATTTATGATGGGATATGATGTCAATTTCTGAGCTTTCAATCCTTTTGAGGCCGTCAGGGGTGTGAATTATCCCCTCCGCATCGATGGCATAGAAAATGAAGGGTAAAAATCTCCTTTTATTTATACTGCCGTCCCCGGCAGCGATACTCCCATTCAAACCACTCTCTTCTAGGGGGTAATCAACCCACTGCTGGGAAGCATCTACCCGGGAGTATTCCATTTCCCCTAATTTCTGTTTGATGCTTTCTCTCTTTTTCAAAGCCTTTTCATAAAGTGAATCCAGCATTTGATCCCTCAAAATTAATATAAGTTTTGTTCTGTGAGTTTTTAGGATAAATAAGCGGATAATGATATTTCCGCATTGTTATAACTATATTTGCCTACCTGATTTAAATCTTTATTTTAATATATGGCGGTAACCAATCTATGATTATGAACTTTCTCACCTCCCAACAGAAAAGGGTCTTAAACGGCATTAAATACTTCCATGCAGAATACCAGGGAGGAATCCCCTATAAAATCCTCAAACTCGACCTGGACATGAGTGAAGAGGATCTTAACCCTATTTTAGAACATCTGGAGAAAGAAAATTACATATCTCGCCGGGAGGGGTTCATCTACCTGGAAAAAGACCGGAAGAGTAAAGAAAATGAAGCGGCCATTCACCAAGAAACACCATTAGGAGAATCTTCAAAAGAAACAGTTGAAGACAATGCCCGTGATGTGTCTTCAACTGAGAAAGGCAAGGTTAACGAAACGTTTGATGCTGTGAAAGACGTTGATAATGCTCCAAAAGAGGTTACTCCTGCTCCCACCAGTACAGAAGATGTTACCCCTTCAGATACACCTGTTGAAGTTAGTAACGAGAGTGAAATGGATTCTGTAACTAGTGATGTTCCCCTTGAGGAAGAGGGTGCTAAGGGGGAGGAAGAGAGCAAAGAAACAGATGAATTAGAAGATAGGTTCTCGGAAAAGGAACTGGAATCCATGGAATTAATCCAGAAACTGGTGGATGAATCGGGGAAGATCTCCCGTACCCTACTGGAGGGAAACCTCCTCTACGGAGAAATGGAACTGACTGATATCCGTATGTACAATCTCATAACTTCACTGGAAAATAAGGGAGTTTTGAGGAAGTTCACCCTTACCGACGGGGAGTACTATAAATTCACACCCTAAGGACATTCGCAGTTAATTATTTTTTTTGTCACGATTTTATCATTTTTTTCAAAGGCAAAGCTTATTAATAGATTGAAGATGATCTATTATTACAGATAAAACCTGGGAGTCAGTGTACCTTGAGTTGCACGTAAAAAGGGAGATATTTTAAAAAATAAATATTTGACCTTTAACAAGTACTTCCAGGTACTGGACTATTCTTTTATAATTCAAATAACTTACAATCCATATCTATAAGATCAACGTAAGAATGGTTTCTATGTTCGAAGCTCTGGAAATAGGACCATGCAATTATATCTACAAACTGTAATCCTTCCCATGAATTAGAATTACTATGATAAATTTCAACATTTCCCAATTCAGAACCTTCATTTAGATTATCTAAGAAATAGTTATCAAATTCCTGTCTAAGCGTTTGTTTTCCCTTTGATCTGTCAATTCTAATTATGATATTGTCCTGAATTTTTATTTGCTTAGCTAAAGCACCTGCAATATAATTATATAAACTATTTAAATCTTTTTGATGAAATAATCTTTTATTTGTTCTTTTTTCAAAAACAACGCAATGTAGCTTGGCTCCCACTACATTGTTTAGTGCAGTGATCATGTGTTTTATCACCGCATCGGAAGAACTATTGGCTTTGATTTTCATTTGCCTTTTTTAACTCTTTCTTAAATTTGTTCCTTCTCATATTCTTGATGATCTTTCTAGCGGTTGAGTATCTTCTACTAAAAGGGAGGCTATTATCAGATAATTGGATCCTCTTATTCCCGGATCTCCTGACTCATCTAAAAACATGTATTTCAAAAGATCATCCCTAAATGTAATGTATAAAAGAAGTAGTTAGATCCATATAAAATTTATTAATTATATTAATAATTTTATTATCTAACCTTAAATCGGAGAAGAGTTTTCAAAAGACAAAATAATCTATGTCCATTTATAGGGATTGAACTCTGATGGGGGAATGTACATCACCTCAGCGTAGCCCTTCTTCAGGAGAGCCTGGTTGAGGTTCACTCCATCCACGTAGACCACAGCCAGGGTACGGCTGTATTTGTCCTTGTTTTTAGCATTATCGATGTCCAGGCCTACGGTTTTGCCCAGGCACATGGTCTTGACGTAATCTTTGGCTTCCTGGTATCCTGGTTCTCCCCTTTCCGGGGTGTTAACACCCACAAAACGCACTCTACCCACTCCCTCCACATCGATGGTGTCTCCGTCCACCACCTTGTAACAGTTACCACTAACCTCGGCCTGGGGGTTGGTGGAGCTACTGGTAGTGGTAGGAACGGCCGTGGTGCTGGAGTTGGTGGTGTTGCTGGCTGGTGAGGAGTAGTTCAGTGGGGAATCATCCTGGGTGCAACCAGAAACAGCCACTATCATGATACAGATTATAATTAAAACGTATTCCCAGCGCATTTTTATCATCCTGATGGTATTCTGTAGGAATTAATTTATTTATTAAATAATAAGAAGATTTTTTAGTATATAAAACTTTTTTTCATGGTTTTCACAGAAATCCCCTTTGTTACCCTATAATTGACTGGTGGCCACACGCGATGCAATTAAATGTGATAAAATCTAACCTTTATCCATGATACTGGTAACTGGAGGGGCAGGATACATTGGCTCCCATGCCAATAAGGAACTAACCAGAACAGGATACGAAACTGTGGTACTGGACAACATGAGCTACGGACACCCGGACTTCCTGAAATGGGGAGTCTTTGAAGAAGTAGATCTGGGTGACCTGGAATCAATAAGGAACGTCTTCCGGAAGTACGAGATAGAGGCAGTGATGCACTTTGCAGCATTCACCTATGTGGGAGAATCAGTGGAAGACCCCCAGAAGTACTACCTCAACAACCTCCGCAACACCCTGAACCTTCTTCAGGTGATGAACGAGTTTGAAGTAAGGAAACTGGTGTTCTCCTCGACCTGTGCCACCTACGGCAACCCCCAGAAAATCCCCTTAACCGAAGATCATCCTCAGAACCCTATAAATCCCTACGGCCAGGGAAAGTTAATGGTAGAAAAAGTGTTAAAGGATTACAGCTCCGCTTATGGCCTTCGCTACGTCTCACTCCGTTATTTCAACGCTGCCGGGGCAGATCCAGAAGGTGAAGTGGGGGAAAGACACGAACCGGAAACCCACCTGATACCGTTAATACTGGATGCAGCAATGGGTAAACGAGAGGATATAAAGATATTCGGAACAGACTACCCCACAACGGACGGTACCTGCATCCGGGATTACATACACGTCACTGATCTGGCTGATGCCCATATAAAAGCCCTTAAATACTTAGAAGATGGGGGAGAAAGTGAAGTTTTCAATCTGGGAAATGGTAATGGTTTTTCAGTAAGGGAAGTTATTGAAGAGGCCCGGAAAGTCACGGGTAAAGAGATAAAGGCCACTGAAACCGAGAGACGACCCGGTGATCCACCCGTACTGGTGGGAAGTTCCGAAAAGGCCCGAAAAATCTTAAAATGGCAACCAAAATACGATGATCTAACTAAAATAATCAGCACGGCCTGGGAGTGGCATAAAAAAGATGCTTAATATTGATTTATTAATTTAAACTTCTATTTTTATTTCAAAAATTGATAAAATTTGATTTATGGTTTTTTTGGCCAATTTATTATTTTTAGGTTTAAAATGAAAAAGGGGAGAATTATTTCAGGATATTCTGCAAATACTCCCGAAGTTCGCCATTGACATCCGGGTCCTGCAGTGCAATCTCCAGGGAGCTTTTCAGCCATTCCACATTGTTCCCAATGTCGTAGATTTTCCCATCGAATATGTGACCGTAGATTTCATTTAACTGCCTCATGGCATCGGTTAACTGTATCTCTCCACCCACACCCGGTTCCACATTCTCTATATGGTCAAATATCTCGCAGTCCAGCACATACCGGCCGGTAATGGCCAGGTCAGATGGTGCTTCTGCCGGGCGAGGCTTTTCCACCATATCTTCAATCCGGTAAACAGAATCTTCAACCTGCTGCCCTTTGATTATCCCGTAACGTTCAATTTTATCCTGGGGCACTCTTTCAATGGCAATGGCCGAGGCGTTATATTTTTCATAGACATCCAGTAATTGTCGGGTGCAGGGAACCTGAGACTGGCTTATAGTATCTCCTAAAAGCACGGCAAAGGGCTGACCATCGATATGTTTCTTGGCACAGAGTATGGCATCTCCCAGTCCCTTCTGCTTTTTTTGACGGACGTAATAAATATCAGCCATTTCGGATATGGCCTCTACTTCTACCAGGTAATCCATTTTCCCACAGTTACGGAGGGAGTACTCCAGTTCAAAGGAACGGTCAAAGTGGTCCTCAATGGATCTTTTTCCCTTACCGGTGATAATCAATATATCATCGATTCCCGAGGCCACCGCCTCTTCCACCACGTACTGTATGGTTGGTTTGTTGTAAACTGGTAACATTTCCTTGGGCTGAGCCTTGGTGGCCGGTAAAAACCGGGTTCCGAGTCCTGCAGCAGGTATAACCGCCTTCATAATCGTGCCTCCTTAATTCTAATTTTCCAGTTCCCTGTGTCTTTAGATATTCAGGGACGTGCTAATTGGTAATAATTAAATTTGTAAGTTTTAGTCTAAAATTATTTCAATTTATTTCTAAAATAATCTTTATGTATTAAATATTTTTCATATTTTTGGACAGGGGGTATGTGAGATAGGGCTTATAATTTTCCCCCAACATCATTCATGGTAATGGTTAATAAGAGAGAGATATATAAAACTTTCCAAGAAGAATTCAACGGTGTATTTATGATTGACGGCGTAAAAGTAAAGAAGCTTAAAGTCATTCCTGATGAGCGGGGCTGGCTAATGGAAATATTAAGATGTGATGATGAAATTTACAAGGAATTTGGACAGGTCTACATGACCACCGCCTATCCCGGAGTGGTGAAGGCCTGGCATTTCCATAAAAAACAGACTGACAACTTCACCTGCGTTAATGGCATGATGAAGGTCGCTTTATATGACAGCAGGGAGGATTCTCCCACCTATGGTGAAGTAAATGAATTTTTTGTGGGAGACAAGAATCCGATGCTTATAAGTGTTCCTCCACTGGTCTACCATGGGTTTAAAGCAGTGGGAACTGAAACAGCCTTCTTTGTGAGTGTGCCTACCTTACCATTCAACTACGATGAACCCGATGAATACCGTCTCGATCCCGATACTGATGAAATTCCCTACGACTGGATACTGGATGAGAGCAAAAAACACGGATAAAGGTGATTTTTAATGAAGATAATGATTACCGGTGGTGCAGGATTCATTGGATCCAACTTCGTACACCACCTATGTGAGAGTGAGGACTACGAGGTCCTGGTCCTGGACAAGTTAACCTATGCCGGGGATATGGAGAACCTGAAGGAAGTTCGTGACAAAATTGAATTCGTTAAAGGGGACATAGCCGACGAGGAACTGGTCTCCAAGATAATGAAAGACTGTGACATGGTGGTTAACTTTGCAGCCGAGACCCATGTGGACCGTTCCATCGAGGATCCCGGAGTATTCGTTAAAACCGATGTTATAGGAACTTACAACCTCCTGGAAAATGTCCGTAAGTACGATGTGGAACGCTACCTGCAGATATCCACCGATGAAGTCTACGGTAGCATAGAGTCAGGGTCATTTACTGAAGAAAATAACCTGGACCCCTCCAGTCCCTACTCCGCCAGTAAAGCTGGTGGAGACCTTCTGGTAGGGGCTTACTGGAGGACCTACAACACCCCCATAATCATCACCCGGAGCAGTAACAACTTCGGACCCCGCCAGTACCCGGAAAAGCTGATACCTCTATTCATAATGAACGCCATGCAGGATAAATCCCTACCAGTTTATGGTGATGGTAAAAACGTCCGGGACTGGATATACGTCATGGACAACTGTCAGGGAATAGAAACTGCCCTCCTTAAGGGTAAACTGGGAGAAGTTTACAATATCGGTGGTGGAAACGAGAAAAACAATCTGGAAATAACCCACCTCATACTGGAACTTGTGAATAAACCAGAAAGCCTCATCACCTTCGTGGAAGACCGGCTGGGTCATGACCGGCGTTACTCCCTGGACTCTACCAAGACTAGAAAATTAGGATGGAAGCCCCAGTTCTCATTTGAAGAGGCCTTAAAAGAAACAGTGGAATGGTATAAAGAGAACTATTCCCGTTACCTCTAAGATGTGCCTAATCAGCACACCTTAACTATTTTTTTTTAAATTGATGTGGATGTCAATTGGAGGATTAATATTTTAAAGTTGTGGCAGTGTAGTTTAAAACTAGGGCTTATCTAATCAAAGGTCAGATTCAAGTCCTTTAAAATCTTATTAAACTCCTCCTCACCCATATCATATATTAAAATGGTTTTCTGGCGGCTTTTATGCCCGGCAACAATGTCTGTGGCGTGGCCTGTCAACTGGGAGAACTCTTTCATTAGTTCCTTATTGGCTTTACCTTTAGTTGGCTGGGATTTGAGTTTCACTTCCAGGGTTTTCCTCCACTGGTTGTAGCCGGTTATCTGGAACTGGTCCGACTTAGGTGAAACTTCTATCATCACGGTTATCCCCTGGGGGGTGGTTTTAACTGCCTGCATAAATGAAAGCACCCTGCCATCAACTGATTTATTTTCAATATTTCAATCTTTATCTTCTAATTACTTAAACCCCTTTAAAGTAATTCACACTAAGTAAGAAAACTCTGGTAATAATTAAGGGCTTTTTATTGTTCAGGTAAACTGTTTTAAGCATTTAAATAGGGTACCAATCAGTAACGGTAACCTTTAAATAGTGTAAGTAAGAGAAGATGGTATGCTTCACTCTCTTGTGTGAGAATTAGCACAGCAGGGGTGGTCGAGCGGTCAAAGGCGCTAGGTTGAGGGCCTAGTGGGTGAGTCCCTTCGCGGGTTCGAATCCCGTCCCCTGCACTTGTATGAACTTTTTTTTATCCGTTAAATATTATTTTCAGACTTTAATTATAACTTTCAGGGGTTTTCCCTCCTGGAGATCCTTTACCAGGTCCGGGTTCAAATCCACGGCAGCCTGGTCAGCGTGTATCATCAGGGTCCGGCTGCAGGTGTAATCACTTTTACGACAGACCATGTCGGTGGGGTGATCCAAAGTCAGCGCCGGGTGCCCGTACCCGGTAATAACGTCTTTTGCATTTTCTGTTTCCAGGACCACCTGAATCTTGGTTTCTTCATTCTGAATGGCATTCTTCATCGCGCGGGGAAGGTCTTTTAGGGAAAAATTAGCCGATACTCCCACAATACAATCTGCTGCCAGTCCTATCTTGGTATCATGGGTTACTTCGAAGGTGGTTTTGTGTTGGGAGGTTACGTTGTGATGTCCTCTGGCTTGAAAGGTATATTCCATTTAATTCACCGTTTAACTTTTAGGGATGTGATGATCATTAATTATGTTAGGGGTATATAGTTAAGAACATATGTAGGGGATACTAGGAACGATGGGAACTAACTGGTTCCAGGTGTATTTACATGAAGATCACTTGTATAATAGATAACCGGGCAGGATTTAAATCAAATTTATATGCCGAGCATGGGTTTTCCTTACTGGTGGAACATGATGATAAAACCCTTATGGTGGACACGGGGAAAACTCCCCTGGTAATGAGGCACAACCTGGATGTTTTGGGCATCACTACCGTGGAGGAAGTGCTCATCAGCCACGGGCACAACGACCATACTGGTGGATTATCGGCCCTCCTGGACAGTAAAATTAACAGTCACCCTAATGAAACCAAATTTTATATGCATCCTCAAGCTTTAGCTCCTAAATATGCAGTGGAGGATGATGAGAAACGCTACATCGGTTTCCCAGAAACAGTTGACCCGGAAACACTTAACCGGGAATGGGTCACCGAGAACACTTCCCTGGGTAAAGATACCTGGATCTTCAACCAGGTGGAGTACCAGTGCGGTTTTGAACCCATACCCCCATATTTGAGGGTTGAAGTGGGTGGAAAACTCCTACCGGATAAATTTGAGGATGAAATAAACATGGTGATGAAAACTGATGAGGGTTTGGTGGTGTTTTCCGGTTGTGCCCATAAAGGCATCGTCAACATACTCTACTCTGTCAAGGAATACTTTCAGGACGAAATATACGCAGTTATTGGAGGTTCCCACCTCATGAATGCCCCTCCACAGCGTATAGAAAACACAGTGGAAGCCATCAAAAAACTGAACCCGGGAGTCATTGCCATGGGTCATTGCACGGGTTTTGAAGCATTATGTCACTTTAAAAGAGAGTTTGGGGATAAATTCATCCTCCTGGCATCGGGTGTGGGGTTCCAGCTTTAAAATGACTTTGAGTGAATAGTTATGGCTAAAAAAACCATTTTAAAGGGTACTTACTGTATTTTAATAGACTTGAAGGTTGATCAATCCATAGAAATTGGGAAAAAAGGGGAGATACAGTTTAAAAGTGGGTTCTATGTTTATGTGGGTTCGGCACTGAACTCCCTGGGTGGGAGAATTAAAAGACACCTGCGCCCTACTAAAAAAATGCACTGGCATGTGGATTACCTCCTGGATAACCCTAACTCCAATATAATGGAAGTATTCTTCAGTGATGATGGTGTAAAACACGAATGTGAACTGGCAACCCAGATAGCAGAGGGTGGTGAAGGAATCCCTGGTTTTGGTTGTTCTGATTGCCGGTGCCGGTCCCATTTGTTCTATTTCTCTAGCCAGTCCCCAGCCACAGAAAACTGCCTATCGGGATTTGAAAAATTAAAATTAAGGGTTAAAACCCTGGAAGATCTGGATTAATCAGGGTTTTAAGTGTTGGATGGATTTAATTAGATTTTTTTATGGAATTTTCCCTATTGAAATTCCCGGAAGAATGCATCGAATTCTTCAGCATCCATAGGCTGGGGAATTACGAAGTTATCGTTGTCCAAAATGGTTACAGAGAGTTTCCGGTACTTTTCAGCCTGTTCTGATTCTGGGAATTTTTCCATGACTGTCTTGGCATCAATTTCACTCTGCTGCACCAGTTCACTGCGGGGGATGACCCCTATAACCCTGGTTCCAATGCGACGTGCGAACTCTTCCACGATCTCCACTTCCCGGCTGATACCCCGGCAGTTGCAGATAATACCTCCGAGGTTGCCTTTGAGTTTTTTTATACCTTTAGAGATGTTGTTGGCAGCATATAAAGCCATGTACTCTCCGGAAGTTACTATGTACACTTCATCGGCATAGTCTTCCCTGAGGGGTACGGCGAATCCTCCGCAGACCACGTCACCCAAGACATCGTAGATAATAACATCCGGGTCTTGGTTTAAAACTTCCAGGTTCTCCAGTAGTTTCATGGCCACGATAACGCCCCTTCCGGCGCAACCAACACCGGGTTCCGGGCCTCCGCTTTCCACGCACATAACGCCACCGTATCCCGAGAAGAGAACGTCTTCTTCTTGAGCACTTTTTTTTTCTTTTAGTATGTCCAGTATGGTGGGAATTCTCTGCCCCACCAATGTGCGGGTGGTGTCTGCTTTGGGGTCGCAGCCAATTACCAGGACCTTCTTATCCGGGGAGTAGGAAGCAGCCAGGTTGGAAACAATGGTGGATTTTCCAATACCTCCCTTACCGTATATGGCTATATGCTTGCCCTTACTCATCCCCTCACCATGGCTCCGATTATGTCGCCCCTGGTGACTATGCCCACCATTTCTCCGTTATCGTCCACCACGGGCAGTCGTTTAATATCGTGGGTGTCCATAAGCTGGGCAGCATCGGCAATGTCCTTATCTGGACTTATGGTTACCAGTTTTTTGGTCATGATCTCCCCAATTAAGAGGGAAGCGGCTTTGTTCATGTCCTCGGCTATTTCATCCAGTTCGTACTTCATACGCACGGGTAGTTCGATTAAATCCAGAGGGGCGGGCAGTATTAGGTTTATGCGGGGGGAGTGAACTTCCAGGAGTCGCATGATATCACCTTCGCTGATGATTCCCACCAGTTTGCCCTCTTTACTCACCACTGGTGCTCCACTGATCTTGTTTTCACGTAGGCTTCCCGCCACGTCCACGATGCGATCGTCCACTTGGAATTTGATTACTTCTTTTTCCATGGCATCCTGAATTTTCATCCTATCAACTCCTTTCTGGAACATTCTCCCATTATTATAAGTGTTTTTGGGCTTTTAATTTCAGTATCTTCTTATTAGATATAACCTTATTGTGGGATAAAATTTTTCTATTTCTATCTTGGGTTGGGATCTTAACTACCTATTGATCACGAGCTACTTGAATCCTAACCTTTATATAACAAATGATTCATTTAATTAATAGTTCATAAAATTAACTATTCAGTAATTTAATTAAATGTGGTGGATTGGGTGACAGATAAAGATGCACAAGTCAGGGACATGTTGGACGATCTTTTAATATACGTGCCTATTTTTTACCAGAAAGTACGCACATCAAAGGATTTTAAGAATAAACAAACATCAGCTGCTTATTATCAGATCATGGGTTTGTTGATGCACAGGGGAAGTCTCCCTATATCGGTTATTGGGGAGTATCTCTACATTTCTCGACCTAACATGACGGCTCACATTGATAAATTGGTTTCAGATGGCATGGTGGAACGTAAAGGGGATAAAAAGGATCGTAGGATAACTTTAATCAGCATTACTCCGGAAGGGGAGGAGTTCATGAAAAGGGCACGGATTAAGGTGGAGGAAAACATGTTGAACAATTTATCTGGCTTAAGGGAGGATGAAATGGAAGAATTAACCCGTGCAGTGAAAACCATTAAAAAGCTTTTGTTCAAGATACAGGGAGTAAAAAATGACTGATATTGATTTTAAAAATGGTAATCATGGTGCGGGGGGTAAATTAGCACCGGTAGAGGTTAAAGTGCTCATGGTGGCTTTAATGGTCAGTTTGCTGGTGGGTGCCCTGGATAACTCCATAATGAGCACGGCCATGCCCCAGGTCATCAGTAGTCTGGGGGGCATGGCTTACTATGTATGGCCCTTCACCATCTACATGCTGGCATCAACCATAGCTATAATCCTTTCAGGAAAGCTTTCAGATATGTATGGTAGGAAGCGCATCTTAGTGCTAGGTATTGCATTATTTGTAGCTGCTTCTATTCTCTGTGGTTTTGCCGGGGACATGTTGCAACTCACCTTTTTCCGGGGAATTCAGGGGATGGGTGGGGGAATACTCATGACCATTCCCTTCATTGTGGTTGCCGAGATATTTCCCCCACGACAGCGAGGAAAATACGCGGGAATCCTCTCATCAGTATTCGGACTGGCAAACGTCCTGGGACCGGTTCTGGGAGGATTTATCACCGGTTTTGTGGGTTGGAGATGGGTGTTTTTCATCAACATACCGGTTGGTCTGGCTGCCATTTACCTTCTCCTCTCGTACTTCCCCCACATGGAAGAGGTGTTAAAGGAAAGAATAATCGATTACAGGGGAATAATCACGTTAATAGCATCATTAAGTTCCATGTTCTTGGCCTTAACCTTCATTGAAAACCCGAACATCCCCCGTTCTCTCCTGATTGCCCTGTTCATTTTTGCAGGGATCATGGTGGCCGCATTCCTATATCTGGAAAAAAGAGCAAGAGAACCTATACTACCCACCCACCTGTTTAAAAAATCAGTATTCAATGTTTCGGCGTTGGCCATGTTCCTTTCCAGTGCAGTGATGTTCTGTGGAATCATATATCTTCCTCTTTTTATTCAGAAAGTTCAGAAGTTAAGTCCAGAATACTCGGGGTTGCTTATTATCCCCATGCTTTTAAGTTTAACCTTTTCCGCCATAATTGCCGGCCAGATAATTTCCAGAACCGGGACTTATAAAAAACTGGCCATAATGGCCTTCATAATCATCACCGCAGGCATGTTTTTGCTATCTACCCTGGGAACAGGCAGTACTATCTGGGAACTGGTGATCTACGCCGCAGTCCTGGGGGCAGGTACTGGTATGACCTACCCCATATTCAACGTGGCTGTGCAGAATGCAGTTTCTCGTAGGGACATAGCAGTGGGAACAGCATCCATGCAATTTTTCAGAAACATTGGAGCCACAGTTGCCCTGCCCATATTCGGAGTGATAGTGAATTTAACCATAAACATGGACATCAACACTGCCAGTAACATTCCCCCGGATCTTATGAACCTGGCCATTCACAATGTGTACCTTTTAGGCCTCATCATAAGCATAATAGGATTAGCTTCATGTTTTTTCCTTAAAGATGTAGTTTTAAGTAGTAGAATGGAGGGATAATTTTTTTTAGAGGTATGGTGAACAGTTTAAGTTTTATAACAATTTTATTTTTTTATTTACCTTAATGGAGTAGGATCAGGGTAATTTGTTCCTTTTAATTTTTTTATACACTATATCTCCTGGCCTAACCTTACTTTTAAGGGAAATTCCCACATTTTCTCCTTTCCGGGCTTCCGAAATGTTTTCATGTTCTATCTGCAGTGATTCTACCCTCTGGGTGATGGAACCGGTGGTGGGCCCCTGTACCACAATTTCTTCACCTACTTTCAAAGGGTGCCACAGCCTTATCTCGGCGGCCTTAACTTTAGAATAATAGTTAACCACTTCACCAATATCCTGTTTAGCACGGGTGGCCTGGTTGTAACTGCTGGTTTGGTAGGGAGTTTGGAAGTAGAAACCAGTGTCAAAGCCACGATTGTAGACTTCCCCCAGTTTGTCCAGCCATTTCTTATTAAATTTCCACTGGCCACTTTCATAGGAATTAATGGCTTCCCGGTAGACACCGGTTACCGTAGCCACATAATCCGCTGGTCTGGCCCTTCCTTCAATTTTAAAAGAGGCAATCCCAGCTTCAATAAGCTCAGGGATGTATTCAATCATGCAGAGATCATTGGGGCTTAATATATGTCCTTTAAATCCTTCATCCTCCAATTCAATATCTTTAGATCGGCCATTATCTTCGGGGGGAGAATGTTCTTCAGAAAGTAGTAACTCTGCCTTGTTATCCGCGCAGACCAGCTTCCACTCCTTTCGGCATGGTTGCAGGCACTCCCCACAGTTGGCGCTTTTTTGGTAGAGGTAAGAACTCAAGAAGCACCTACCCGAAATTGCCAGACACATGGCCCCGTGGATGAAAACCTCCACTTCAAGGGGGCTTTCATGTATCATCTCTTTTATCTCCCTTAAGGATAATTCACGGGATAAAATAACCCTTTTAACTCCCAGTTCATGGAGGAGTTTCAAAGATTCTAAATTGGATATATTGGCCTGGACACTCACGTGCACGTCCAGATCCAGGTGGCGAGTAAGGTTAACCACCCCCAGATCCGAAGCAATTATGGCATCCACCCCCAGGGATGTGATATCCGGTAAAATTTTCTCCAGAGAGTGGATACGGGAATCATTCATTATGGTGTTGGTG
>Ga0228535_1000092_pt1:162500-172500 | contig 274441 bp, 272 predicted proteins | sample SJ1metagenome_FD_168457 | JGI IMG/M metagenome (GOLD analysis project Ga0228535, IMG submission 168457) | Enriched culture of PCE-dechlorinating microbial communities from Ithaca, New York, USA - SJ1 | ecosystem: Engineered > Modeled > Simulated communities (microbial... >...
GGGAATAGGTGTGGGGTCCCTTTTCAGTGGATTGGTACAGGTAATCAGCCCGGAAATAGTGGCTCAATCTACAGGATGGGGTTATTCACCATTTTTGCGTGAAGTTGGATTTGCAAATATTTCCTATGGTATACTGGGCCTTTTAGCAGTACGTTTCCGGAATTTTTGGGCTCCCGCTATTATTGCTTATGCCGTGTTCATGTGGGGGGCAGCTGCCGGCCACATATATGAGATACAGCAAAACGCCAATCTTTCAGTGGGTAATGCCGGGACAGTACTTTACCTGGACATTTTAATGCCTTTATTTTTGATTATATTACTGTTGGTATACCAGAAAACTCTGAAAAAGGATTCATCTTCATGATTTATCCTTAAGAGGGTTTATGAGATTAAATAGCATTTATTGACTAAAAGACCTTAAGGATAGGTGGGAAAGGATGGAACTGAGATATTCCGCAGGACGGGTAATTTCACCGGAGGTTCATAAAATAGGAATCCTGGCAGTGGGTTCCCACCTGGAAAACCACGGTGCAGCACTCCCCATTGATACTGACTCTAAAATAGCGTCTTATCTGGCATTTGAGGCTTCAATTCGTACTGGGGCCAAATTTTTAGGGATACTTTATGGGGCCACAGAGTACGAATATGTGAAACATGGGATTCACCTCACTCCCCAGGCCCTGGTGGAAAAAGAACTCATTCCCACCCTAAGAAAGGCCAAAAATAACTTAAATTTAGAAGCAGCGGTCCTGGTCAATGGGCACGGTGGAAATGTACCCATTCAGGATTACCTGGATGATGTTAGGGGAAAACTGAACCTGGAAATAATATTCAACAACCGGATCGTGGAAATCGAGGGCCCCCATGCCGGGACAGGTGAACTTTCCATGGGGATGGCCCTGGGAATGGCTGATGAATCATGTCTGGCTGAGCACTGTAACTTTGAAGAATACCCTGAAGTGGGAATGGTGGGCCTTGACCAAGCACGCCAGGCCAATGAAGGTATAGATAGGGGGGCCTGTGAGGTTCAGGAACAGGGAATTGATGTCAACCGGGAGTTGGGGGAATCACTCCTGGAAACTGCCATTTTGGATATTGTTAAGGACGTGAAAAGTTTGTTAAAATAAGTTTTCCCGCCTTTTTTTGTTATAAAAATTTTATAAAGGAAACTATTCTTTTTTTAAGATTTAATTTAAAGTTCAGGACAAATTACCTTTTTTTTACAGATATAAAATAATTATCTAACCATCCATTTTAGAAAAACAATTCATTAATTAATACCATATCCATCATACAATACTTATTGATGACTTACTAAAGGTGGAATAGACTAAAAAATTGAGGTGTGAATATGTTTTGTCCCAACTGTGGAACTGAAGTTAAAGGAAAATTTTGCCCAAACTGTGGTGAATCAATAGAAGTAGCCCCGGAAACTCTTGAAAGCCCGGAGATCAAACCAGCGGTCACCACACCGGGTGCAGGATCTTCAAGCAAATACTCAGTAGATGACTTCATCAACCGAACCATGGAGAAACCAGGTTCTGGTGAAACATTCGAAATTGAAAACAACTACCTGCTGAACATAAACCTCAACGGTAAGGTATGGTCCAAAAAGGGAGCCATGGTAGCCTACACCGGTGATGTTAAATTCAAAAGGGAGGGAACCTTTGAACATGGCCTGGATAAATTTGTTAAAAAGGCAGTTACTGGGGAAACAAGCACTTTAATGAAAATGAAAGGACAGGGAAAGGTATACTTGGCAGATCAGGGGAAAGAAGTCGTTGTTTTGAATCTGCAGAACGAGCGGATTTACGTCAATGGAAATGACCTTTTGGCCTTTGAAGACCAGATTGACTGGGACATAACCATGATGAGCTCAGGAGTGGGAATGTCTGCTGGAGGTCTGTTCCAGGTAAAACTGGAAGGAACCGGTATGGTGGCTATAACCACTCACTTCACCCCCATCACCCTGGTGGTAACTCCGGATCAACCAGTTTACACGGATCCCAATGCCACTGTGGCCTGGTCCGGTGGTTTAACCCCCTCAGTCAAGGCGGACGTGGACTTCAAAACTTTACTGGGAAAGGACAGTGGTGAAACATTCCAGTTAAAGTTCCAGGGCCAGGGATTTGTAATAGTACAGCCCTTTGAAGAGATATAAAAGTATCTAATCTACTTTTACCGGAAAAAACTTTTTTCCATTTTTTTTATGTTATCCTAAAATTTGATAGTTAATTTTAAAACAACCTTTCTTTTTTGAATTTATATTTAATTTGAGGCAATATACAAATTTTACACCATGGGCTAAGGATTATTTTCACCAGTGGGAATTAGAAGATAAGACTTATAATTAATAGGGAAAAAATAATATAAAGGGGGCGAAAATGCAAAAATCCCATAAACCCATTAATCCCGGTTACAGTGCCCTTAAAATAGCCTTAATTTATTTTGTAATTAGTATAATCTGGATTATTGCTTCTGATCAATTGTTAAGTCTCACTGTAGGTAATCATCAGTTATTCACCACACTGGCCATGTTCAAGGGAAGTTTATTTGTAGTGGTTACTGCTGTTTTGATTTACTTCCTGGTTTACAGGAATCTGGTTTCCATTAAACGTTCGGGAGAAGACCTTACCAAAAGTGAAAAGAAGTTTCGCGAAATCTTTAACAAAGCCAACGATATGATATCGGTAAATACCATGGCCGCCGGTGGAATTCCCGGGAAGTTCCTGGAAGTCAATGAAGTGATGAGTAAGAAGCTGGGCTACGGTAAAGAGGAACTCCTGAATATGAGTCCCGCGGACATAATATCCCCCGACATAAAAATTCCGGAAAATACTGGTGCAATACTCCTGGAGAAGGGCCACAGCACCTACGAGGTGGTAGTGATAACCAGAGATGGAAGGGAGATACCAGTTGAAGTGAAAAGCCACATCATCAATTACGAAGGGCAGGATGTTTCTCTGTCAGTATCCCGTGACATAACCGATCGTAAAAGAGCAGAAGATAAATTAAAATCATCCCTGGAAGAAAAAACTATCTTACTGCGGGAAGTTCATCACCGGGTTAACAACAGCCTGCAGATCATTTCCAGTCTGTTCAATCTCCAGTCCAGCTACGTTGATGAGAATTATAGAGATGTTCTCCTGGTAAGTCAGAGCAGGGTTAAATCCATGGCCATGATATACGAAAAACTGTACCAGTCACCGGATCTGACCCATATAAACATTAAAGATTATGTGGAAAGCTTTGTATCCAATCTTTTCTCTTTGTACGGGGTGGAAACTGGAATTATCCAAACCCAAATTAAGGTTTCGGATATAGAAATGGGAATGGACACAGCCATACCTTTAGGACTGATCATCAATGAACTGGTTACCAATTCTTTGAAACACGCATTTCCTGATGGAATAAAAGGGAAAAAAATCCAGATAACTCTAAATAAAAATAATGGGCTATTTAAATTGGAAGTAGCAGATAATGGGGTGGGCATACCTGAAACGGAAATAACAGAAAGTCCTAAAACTCTGGGTTTACAGCTGGTAAAGAGCCTGGTTAATCAGTTGAATGGAACCATGACCATCACTATAAAGGAGGGAACCATGGTGGAAATGTTATTTAAAGAAGTGAAGTACAAGGAACGGCTTTGAACCAGTTATTTTAGAAAAAAATATCAAGGGATAGGGATAGATTACTACCAGGGATAGATTACTACCAGGGATAGATTACTAACAAAGGGGTGTTTCATTGACCAAGGTAATAAAAAATAAGGGTAGAATTGAAGCGTTTAATCCCAATAAAATTAAAGGGTCACTGCAAAAGGCCACAATTGATGCTGGTTACACTGTGGAAGAGAAAAAAGATATTATAAATCAGGTATTTGCTAATATAAACAAAAAAATTGACGAAGATGAAGAAATTAAGAGTGAAACCATAAAAATGTGCCTTCTAACCGAATTAGATAAATGCGAACCGTATATAGCTAAATCATGGCGTAACTTTGATAAAAAGTATAAATCAAGATGAAATTCTAATTTTCCATTTATTCTTATAATTTTCTGATATATGGTCCCGGGGGATTTTATAACATGGTTGATCTTTACCCTCAGATATTCAAGAGAAAATCCATTAGAGATTACTATCTGGAACCTCTGGAAGAGGTTGTGTTACAGAATGTGTTGGAGCAGGTCAACAACCTGGAACCTTTATATGATGATATTAAGGTAGATTTAAAGATAGTCTCCTCAGATGATGTTAATCCCCGGATGATGAAAAAAGCACCCTATTACCTTGCTGTATTTTCAGAAAATAAAGAGGGATACAAGACCAACATTGGCTTCCTGCTCCAGCAGATGGATCTTTTCTTCTCAGCTCATGGGTTGGGCAGCTGCTGGCAGGGGATCCCCCAACCAAAAAAACGGGTTGTGGAAAGTTCAGACATTAAGTTCATTATTTTAATGGCTTTTGGAAAGCCAAAGGTTCAGTTACACCGAACCAGTAATCTTGAATTCAATAGGAAACCACTCCCTAAAATAAGCGACATTAAAAATGAAGGTTACATTGGGGCTTTGTTGGAAGCAGCCCGCCTGGCCCCCTCTGCTACAAACAGCCAGCCATGGTTTTTTAAGGGTAATAATCATGTTATTCACGCTTATTCTTTCAAACCGAACATTTTAAGGGCCATAATGCTGAAGAAATATATCAAAATTGACATGGGTATTGCCCTCTACCATATTAAACTGGCAGCAGAACACCTTGGAAAAACAGTGCGCATTGTTTTTGATGATGCTGGACGTGAAAAAACCCCTAATAGGTACGAATACGTGGCCAGTGTGAAAATAAATTAGTTTGAATAGATACTAGTTGAAGATGACTTAATTGAAAATAGATAGTTCAATATGAAAGGGGAATAATTTTAAAACCCGGGGGGCATGATTATTCCCAGAAAATATTCACTTCTTCAGCTATTCTTTGCCCCTGTTTACGTCCGGCTTCGGCAGCTGCGCTTCGAAACTCTGCATCCAGGGGGTTGGGCCCTTTAGCTTCCAGTGACTCTTCATCAGGGGTGATGACCTTAACCTGGGAACCAGATTCTTCCAGTTGTTTAACCTCTTCCTGGAAGGTGATGCGGTGCATGGTGGGTCCCATTGCCGGTGCAACCATAGTGGGTTCGGCTACAATTATAAGCACCTTCTGGTAATCCTGGGCTACATCGGCGTTGGTACCGGAACTCATACCCCCATCAATGTAGCGACGACCATTGATGGTGGTGGGAGGATAAACACCGGGAACAGCTGAACTGGCTGATACTGCAAGTAAAAGGGGAACACCAGAATCCTGACTAAATTTAATCCATTCACCAGTCTGGGCATCAACGGCATTGATAATAAGTTTTTTCTCCTGATTCCATTCATGAACAGGCAAGCGAGAAGCCATTATTTCCAACCTTTCTTCCTCACTCATGGTGGGAGCATTCAGTGCAGCCTCTCCAATACGTACTCTTGCTGTTTGAGAATCAGGAGAGCTCATAATGGCTGCAGCCATCATCTGACGGAATTCATGTCCATCAAAGTCCACTGGTCTTTCCTTGGTTTCAATGATTGGTTTGAGCTGTAAGTTGTAGAGTTCTTCCAGGCGGAGGCCACTGGTGATCTGGGCACCTACACTGGAACCAGCTGATGTCCCCACCACGAGATCCACATCAGTAACCTTCACCCCGCCTTCTTCAAGTCCCAGAAGGACACCTAATTCCCATGCTGTTCCGGTGATGCCTCCACCACTCAGAACTAGAGCTTTTGATGGTTTTTCATCCGTTTCATCCATGAATCCACCTCCAAGACATTAACCTTCAGAATTTGTCCAGAACTGTTAAGTTCACGGAAGTTAATCTGCCATTTCCCCATATTTATCGGCAATTTCAGCAAAGGAATGGGCTATGTAGTGCACCTGTTCCTGGCTGTAACCGTAGACACTGCATTTAAACCACTGGGTCTGTCCCCTTTTGATACCCACGATGTTGCGCTGTTTAAGCTCTTCATATAAATAAAAACCTTTACGTGGATGTTTATCTGCGATTCTGTGGAAAAATGGTGTTTCGAATCGTACCAGATCATGTTCAGTTGGTCGCACACCGATCTGGCGTACTCCACTGATTTTTTCCATTTCAGAAACAAAGTAACGGCTTTTTTCCACTTCAACATCCCAATGCTTCACCCGGTTAATGATATGGGGCAGAGATGCCATTAAAGTTGCAATGGGAGCCCCGCGACTGGTGCACCCCAACATTTCCAGTTCCTTCACCTGATGCAGGGAGGATCGTTTCAGGACCAGATCGGCCCACTCCTCCTGCACACCCAGTATGCCTATGGGTCCGGAGGCGGCCATGCTTTTATGGCCACTTCCCACTGCAAAATCCACATTCCATCCTTTGGCATCTATGGGCATTCGTCCCATGGAGTATGCACAGTTTAAAAGGAAGGGAATACCGGCATCATGGGCAACTTTACCAACAGCACGGGCATCAGTTACATTACCGTAATCCCCATCTACATGGGTTAAAAGAACCAGGCTCACATCTTCTCCCCTATCATTGAGTTCATCCAGGGTTTCATGGTATCCTTCTGCATCAACACGGTATTCTGGTTCTCCACTGCTGGGAACTTCCACTATGTTTAGCCCGTTACGTTCTGCTGCCAGGTGAGAAGTGTAATGGGCGTTACCATCCATAACCACGGTATCTCCTGGCCGGCAAAGGGCATGCATAACTGCGAATTTTCCTTCCCGTGCTCCATGGACAGTTCGGGCATGATCTACCTGGATAAAATTGGCAATATCTTCCAGAAAACTGTTGATGGATGGTTTTGGTATTTGATCCAGGCGGCCAGCACAGTAATCACACACACTGTACCCATCGGAAAATTCATACAGTGCTTGCCGTGATTCAGGAGGAAGCACCCCTCCACGTTGGAGAGGGTTGAGGTTGAGGTTTTCTCTTTCAGTTTGACGGTTAAGGGAATAATCTTGACATTCCATACAATTCACCAGATTCTGTTAGGGGGTTATGATTTTAGTCCTGGTCAAAAATGACCATAACTGGGAATAAATTTAATTATTTATTTTTGTATTCCATTTAAACTTAAATTTCACTATTCTTCATTTTCTCTTTTTCAATTCTCATATATTTTCTCCAACTGGAAGTGGGATGAGTACAATTTTAACATCCACCTTCTGATGAATGATATAATCCCACCGGAGATCCCCCTAGAATAATAAAAGAGTTAAGTGTTAGGAGGGGTTGTTGGTAGTTTTGAATTCAAATCCCCCCACCTCAAAGTCCAATTTTTTACCCTTAACCTCGGAGTAATAGATATTCAAACCATTGGGTAGATGGATGGTTTTAATTTCTAACTGACTTTGCAGTTCCTGGAAAAAGGGTGATCGGTTATCCATTATCCATACAATCCTTTCTGTGGAAGAATTTATGGGGATCTCCAATGCACTGGACTGGGAGATGGTGAAGGTGTGATTTTTACCGTAGTAAGCTGAGACCTGGTTGTTGAGCTTGTTACTTTTTAGCTGGGAGTTACCCGAATCAAAGAGATAGTAAACACTGTATTCTGGGAGTGCATACATGGCTTTCCTCCAGCTGAAGCCCTGGTCTTCACGGATAATGTCCCTTATAATGATTTGAGTACTCTGGGGCCGGTTTTGGGACAGGTTACTAATCACCTCCAAGTGCCACTCTGTATTTTGGTCATTGATGGTGATCTTCTCCTGGTTGTACATGAACAGCAGGTCCAACCCCAGTATCATCTTTTCCGTGGTGTTCATATGGTCGATCTGGGTTTCCCATGTGCTCTCTTCATTTAAATTGTAAGGATAAAGGAAATAAACACTGTTTAATAGTACATAGATTATTATAAGTGCACTCACTACCTTTCCTGGCGAAATATTAAATTTTACTCCTAAATTCTGTGAAAATCCAGTTACCACATAACCTAAGATTAAAATGAGGGCAGGTAAGAAGGTTAAGGTGTAACCTGGTTTGGATAATGGTACAAATATTAAAAATAGGAGTGAAGGGAGTATCCACAGGCCTAAAAAAATTAACCGAGGATTTTTAAGCATTTTCCGGTCCAGGAGGGTTTTCCTTTTCCAGATGAGGAAGATCACAATTAAAAATCCCCCTATAAAACCCAGACCAATCATCAACCATGAAAATAACAGGCCATCCATTAAAAGATGGTTAGATAATGGGGCCCCAAATAGCACAGAGCTGGTGGTGAAAGAGGCTGAAAAATGCCCTCCGGCATGTAGATAGTTTTCCAGACCCGGGGCAAGGATAATGCTAGGTACCAGCCAGAGTAGGATGGATACGCCCAGAACTGCCAGGGCAGTGACCACCCTTTTAAAGTGATGGTCATGGTAAAACAGGCAAAACATCCATAGGGGAAACATGAAAGGGATTAAGTCCTGGCGAAATCCTCCGGCCAGGCCTAAAACCAAGGAAGAAATGTACAAAAATGATTTTCTACCTTTAAAGGCCTGGTAAGATGTGTAAGCTATTAATATGGCTAAAAAAGATTCACTGGGATAAATTGTGGCGATTTCTCCATAGAACCAGAAGATAGGGCTGAATATGAGTAATATGCTGCCAATTATGGCAACTTTCTTTGAAAACAAATCTTTACCCAGGAAGTACACTAAAATAACCGTCAAAATACTGAACATTATACTCATGAACACCAGAGTGGTGTTGGCATCAGGGAAAATCTGGTTAAAAACCTTGCCCACACCCACAAAAAGGATATAACCCGGGGGCTGCGGTTGATGGAGAAGTATATCATACCTTTCTAGGGCAAGGGCGAAATTCGCCGAGTCCCACTCGTAAAGAAATTTGCCGGCCAGGGGTAGGCGAGTGGCCACCACTAAAACCAGGAGTAACAGTACGACAACCAGATCATTCCGGGATTTGACGGTTGAAATTAAAGATTTAAGGTGTCCCTGCATGTAATGCTCCAGAATTTTTTAACAGAATTTCAGGATGATGTGATTTTTTAGGACTCACAAATTTTAATATAACTCTTCCTATTTTTAAACGTAATCTTACTATTTATGGTATTAATAGTTTAAAACTTGTTAGAAAGGAGTTTTGCCAGGAAAAATTTTAAAAAAATTAAAAAAAGAGACGGAAATAATATTATTCACATTATTTCCATGTTTTTATTGGTTTTTTCAATGGATTTAGCTGGATCTTCTTCCATCTCCAGCATGGCACGGATACAGTCCACGTTTTCAGGTACTACATCTGATTCCTGGTGTATGGCCTGCATGTAGAACAGTTCGCCGTCTTTAATGTTTAAAGATTCTTTCCATACGGCTATTTCATTCAGATCACTTCTAGGCCGGCCTAAATCCCGTGCACACTCCATTATCTCGGCAGTTGAACCCAGTCCTTTATTTGCTTCCACTAATACCACCCTTGGAGTGGATTCCAGTTTTTCGATGACCTCATCCAGTGATGGTGTGTTTTCCAGTTCCACCATTAGGTTGTGCTGGTGCATGAGGGTGGTGGGGACCAAGAGGGCCATGGTGGTAATGTTCAGGTCGTACATCACGGTTTGCACGTCAGGACCGTGGTGGCTCGGTACAGTTGGTGGGTTGGGGACGATGGCGTTTATGGGACCAGATTTAACCTGTCCCGGATCTGCTCCCCGACGTACCATAACCGCCCTAACTTTCTTGATACCACACAGGTCATCAATTGGTTTCAAGGTTCGGCAGAGACCGGTGGTGTTACAGCTGACCACCCGTGAGAAGTCTGCTCCCCAGTTATCATGGTAGTTGGCAAATGAGTTGAAGGACTGGCCAATCTGTTCGTGTTTTTCTCCACCTTGGAATATTCCCTTAATACCTTTTTCAGCGTAGACTTCCTTGTTTTTAGCACCTATTCCTCCGGGTGTGCAGTCTACCATAACATCCACTTTATCGTAGAGATCAT
>Ga0228535_1000092_pt1:180000-182500 | contig 274441 bp, 272 predicted proteins | sample SJ1metagenome_FD_168457 | JGI IMG/M metagenome (GOLD analysis project Ga0228535, IMG submission 168457) | Enriched culture of PCE-dechlorinating microbial communities from Ithaca, New York, USA - SJ1 | ecosystem: Engineered > Modeled > Simulated communities (microbial... >...
GGCTGAGGCAGATGGTTATTTCGAAGTCCCCAAAAATGTTGAAATCATGGAAAAGGGTGAACAAGTTAAAGTTCAATCTTTATCTGGCTTATAATTATGGCTCACGTTGGAAAGGGGTTTTTAAGGATTTATGTGTCTTAATTTTCTAGTAGAGATCGTAGAGATCTCCCAGAACTATTTTCTTATCAGTCTCCACCAGATCCGGTATCTTTCCAACGGTTCCTGCTGATTCTCCCACCACTATCAGGACACCCTTAAAGTGTTCCTTCATATCTTCAGCCTTTGCCAGACAGTTTTCAACCATTTCCACTTCATTATCTCCGGTGGCCTGGTTGGCAATGGAGGTGGCCAGTGCATCGGCAACACTGGATGAAGATGAGAATACCGTAACTGAATCAGCCTGCCCAAAACTAATGGAATGGCCCACAGTGCCGGATGATGTACATATTCCCAGGGGAGTCTTGTCCTGTTTGATTTTAAAACCTATTTTTCCAGATAAGGATGATTCCCCCGCATATAAACCCATAATGACATCTTTATTGGTTTTAAGGGCGATGTCACCGCCATTGTCCACAATAACATACTTTGCCCCCTGTTTGAGTAAAAAGTTAAGGGTGAGCTGGGAGATGGTTCCGGCCACCGCGGCCATGGGTCCCACACCAGCTATCTGGGCAGAACTGGCCATCATCTTCACAATCTCTGGCGCTGAAACCAGTTTTAACGGTTCCAGGCTGGTTTGAAACTCTATATTCATCCGGATAAAGCGTTTCAGTTCTTCCCTCTGGCGGGTGATAAAACCAACAACGTAACTGGGCTCAATGTCTGATGTGAGCAATATATTGGTTTCCTGTATAACGATCCTCTTTTTAATCATCACCTAAAAATTAGTTAAAGGATGCAGATAAAACTATTTAGAATATTAAATTTTATACTAAAGTTGTAAAATACTTTATAGAAGATGATAATAGGTTATTTATACCATGGAATACTTGTTTATGTGTGAATGGTGGTAGATGAGATAATGTTTAACCGAAATAATAATAACAATCCGGGGGAGAGGCTGGTGTTTGAGACGCGTCCCCGATTTTTAGCCAGCATGAAGTGGACCATTCTCAAATTAATACTTTTAATAGTGGTTTTTTACCTTTTCAGGTATGTAATATTGGTAGCGATCGCTTTAGAGAATTACTCGGTGCAATTTGTTCAGCTCCCCCTGATCCAGGCCACCTACTATCTCCTACTGTTGATCATCCTCCTCCTGATACTATCCATAGTATGGGATATGATTTCCTGGAGACAGAAAAAATATCAGATTACCACGCAGAGGGTGGTGGTGAAAAGGGGAATAATTAGAAAGAAAAGATCCTACATTCATTACAGCAAGATTCAAGATATAGATGTAGATCAGGGCATATTGGATCGTTTATTCTCTGCGGGGGACATAGAAATCTATGGAGGTCATGAACACACCAATATCATTCTGGAAGATGTTCCCAATCCCCGGGAGGTGGAGGATATAATTGATAGACTTACCATGGGTGAGGAAGTGGATTTAAAACCAAAGAACCATAGAATACCCAAAAGATCCATTATTGAAGAATATGACCAAAAGTTTAAAAGATAGCTTGCTGAATATTTGGATTAGTATATGCTCATATTAAGTGCATATGCCAATTACTACCAATTTTTTGATATTTAATTTTAACAATATCCAAATTTACAAAAATAAGTAATCATTACCTGAGATTGATATGAAGAACTACGATGTGGCAGTGGTTGGTGCCGGACCAGTAGGCTCAACCTTTGCCAGGCACATGGCAGAAAAAGGCTATAAAGTAGCTGTCCTTGAGAAAAAAAGGGAAATTGGTGTTCCACTCCAGTGCGCGGGACTTTTAGGTAAAAGAATTAAAAAAGTGAATATTCTACCCGATAAATTTATAATTAACCCGGTTCACGGAGCATTTCTCCACTCCCCTGAAGATACCATACTATCAGTTCAAAAGGATAAACCCGAAGCATACGTTCTGGACAGGGTAGGGTATGACAAGTTTTTAGCCCAACTCGCTGAAGATGCAGGGGCCGACATATTCCTCAATCAAAAGGTGGAAAAGGTAGATACCCTCCGTGGTGTTATAGACATCAAAAATAAGGAAAATGACAAGATATCGGCGACAGTGGTGGTGGGGGCAGATGGGCACGCTTCTACCATATCTGAAAAATTTAACCCACCGGTGGAATCATTCCAGGCTGCCCAGTATCTGGTTGACGTGGGTGAAAAACGTTTTCAAAAGGACTACGTTCACCTTTACGTTGATTCAAGGGTAGCTCCTGGTTTTTTATGGGTCATTCCCTTATCTGAAAGCACGGCACGAATAGGACTCTTTGCAGATTGTAATTATCAACAGTTAAACATGCTACTCAAAGAATTGATAGACAAACGCCCCGAACTCAGGGGATCAACTATTTTAAAGAAATATTATGGAGTTATTCCCAAGTATAA
>Ga0228535_1000092_pt1:187500-225000 | contig 274441 bp, 272 predicted proteins | sample SJ1metagenome_FD_168457 | JGI IMG/M metagenome (GOLD analysis project Ga0228535, IMG submission 168457) | Enriched culture of PCE-dechlorinating microbial communities from Ithaca, New York, USA - SJ1 | ecosystem: Engineered > Modeled > Simulated communities (microbial... >...
ATCGCTTCTTTTAATGAAGCTATTAATGGGAAGCTTTAAACGGGTGTCAATATAGGCCAGGGCACTTTTCATATCTTCGAATTCCTGGTAAGGTTGGGCCAGGGCATTCCGGACATTTTCCCGAACATTGAACACCCCCAAAGGCACGTAACCGGAATAAGCCTCTCTAAGAACGATCACACCTGCTTGGCGTTTTTCTTGAGCCAGTGCCTCCAATACTGCCATTTTACAGGTGTAGTAGCAGCCACCAACTCGGGAGTATTCTTTTTTACCATTGTAATTTTCATAATCTGAGAAAATAAGTTTTTCCTGTCCCAAAACTTTTAGAAAGGCTTCCATCCATTCGTACTGCCAGGGTGAAGGTAATAGGAGTACAGCATAATAGTTTTGAAGGCTTTGGAACTCATAAACCCGGTGAACATCCAGTGGGTCAAAGTGTTTCACTTCTTTAAGCAGCTGGTCAGCAATGGTACTATCACAGGCAGTGATGGACCAGCGGGTGGGAACCAGGCGGCGGCGCTTATCTACACCCATGGTACCCACAGAAAAGGCCTTCTGCATGTGAGAGAAGGGCACATCTTTACTGTGTAAGTCCATAATGGCATCTCGAGCCCGTAGATCAGTATCGTAGTACACTTTTTCCAGTTCCCGGTCCCAACGCACATTATCAATATCAAATTTTTCTAAAATGGCACTGGGCCCATGAGGGGCTTGGTATTCGCTGAAAGAAACTCCTCTTGGTTTTTTCCAGAACTCTGCTTCACTATCAATGGAACCCGAGGCCAGAGAGATCTCCTGGAGCTTTTCTACCATCTGGTTGTCCAGATCAGTGATCCCAATCAGCTTCTTACCCCGAACCAGGCTCATACGATAGGAGATGATATCTTCCTGACTTTTTGAACCGGGAATCCAGGCTTCAGGAGTGTCCATAATGGCGGTATCTCCTAATACTGGGGATATCATGGGTCCGGCATACACTTTAGGATAATTCCAGCTGCCAATGAATACAGAAGGGGGTGTACTGCCCTCTAATTCTTTACCCACTTCCACGGAGGGTATTTGAAATTTTGAGGTCAATTTTTTAAGGTAAGCTTTCTTACCCATCATGGGTTTAAGTATCTCCTTTATTTTAAAAAGATTTTAGCCAGCAAATGAGAACTAATCATGAAAAAATTGAGTGAGTCTAAATCCCTGATGTTATAATCAATACAGGGAGTTTATTCTCATCTACTACTAGGGAGTTCTTTTATTTTCTATATTATTTATTCCATTTATATTTTTACCAAACCCCTTATACGGACCTTATTCATAGTTTAACCAGTTATGAAGGTAAATTAACACGCTAACCTTGCTAATTGTTTTAGAGATGAGTTGAATCCTAATAAACTAGTAGGACTTCCCTGTAATTTCCCAACTAAATTAGTTAAAATTCCAGACTTAATTAGGTTAAAAATTATTAACCTAACGAATAACATATCCTCTTCAGGATATCTGGAATTTGAGGTAGGTATGGTTACATGAATTTTGAAGAAAAAAAGAGAAAGAATAGAAGGAAGAGAGGTCAGATATCTCCAGAAGACATCTCTCCCTATGTTGATCTTCCCACAGAGGGGTTAGTTGAAATGTTACAGGGAACTGATCCCCAGAAGAGAACTATTGCTGCGGTTATACTGGGGGATCTGGGGGATGAAAGGGGAATTCTACCTCTTTGTTCGGCCTTGACTACTGAAAAATCTCTTTATTCCAGAATAGCAATTTCAGAGGCTTTATCTAAAATAGGCGAACCTTCTGTAGCGTATCTAATAGAACTTCTCGGTGAAATTGGTAAAAATCAGGAAACCATGCTCCCTGACCATTATTTTAAGAAAAAAAGTTTTCCATTGGTGAGGGATATGGCGGGGAGAACCATGGTCCAGATAGGAAAACCAGCAACCCCCTATTTAATAGATTTTCTGGAAAGTAGTGATGAATTTAAAGTTCAACAGGCCCTGGATGTAGTAGGTGCAATCGCCGCCAAAACAGGCGACAGGAGAGCTTTAAATCCATTACTCACCCATTTGGAAAGGGAAACACGTGACTGCAGAGGTAGTGACGGGGTAACTTTGTGGAAGATCATCCGGGCCTTCAGTGGCTTTAAAAAAAGTGAGAAAGCAGTTGATCCCCTGCTGGAAATATTGGAAAGGGACTATCCTCCTCCCATTATATGGGAAACCCTGCGAACTTTAGGTCAGATCAGGATTGCCACCCCCCAAGTCAGGGAACGGGTGGGAAGTTTCATAAATAATGAACAACCGGAAGTGAGGGTCGCCGCAGAAAATGCCTGGAAACTATTGGGATTCGCACCATAATGTGGTGTGTTCAGGGATTTTTTTGACCAATATAATAAAACCCATTGGATTTATGGCCATTCATGGTGTTAAAAACGGTTTTTTCCAGGTATAGATTGTTATAATTTTCAGTTAGTTTCAAAATGTGTTCCAATGTATGGTGTCTTAAAACTGCCCCTTCCTGAAGTTCAAAAACTCCATAGATTCCATATTTATTTTCATATTTCCTATAACGCTGCAGGTTTCTCTCGTCATGGTTCAAGAGAAAATCACTGATGTACAGTATACCTTTATCCTTTAAAACTCGGGTAATCTCTGAAATTATGTTTTCCTGTTTCCGGTTGTGGATGTTACTGGTCAAGACTCCAATGAGGAGTGCCGCATCAAAAGATTTATCGGAAAAGGGCAGGTCATCCCCCTTATTCTTAAGGAGGTTCAGGTAGGGGTGCAACTTTAAACCTCTTTTTATCATTTTTCCCGAGAAATCCACTCCAGTTAGATTATTAAAACCATTTTCATGGAGTTTATCTAAAGTTCTACCGTAACCACAGCCCACATCCAATATACTCCTTTCACGAGGGGTGTGCCTTTTAAACTCCTTCAATTGAAAGGGGGTGGGAAATTCTTTCTCCTCGGCAACACCGTCCCAGTATTTTTCCTGATGAGAATCCATTTGATTATTCAGTGTAACACCTTCCTGTGGTTAAGGTTAATAGCCTGATTTAAAAAATGTAAAATTCAAAGTACTATCTATAAATGGGCAGTTTAATTTAAAACCTTTTTTTATAATCCAATTCCTTGAACTTAAGGGTGAAAATGGTTCCATTATCCTTTTGTAACTCCAACTGACCATCTAATTGTTTGGCCAAGTTTTTTATAAGTTGAAAGCCCAGAGTTTCTGCCTTTTCAAATTCAACATTATCCGGGATTCCCACACCATTGTCACTTATTCTTAGGGTGAACTCATCACCTTCCCGTCGTAGTAAGACTTTTATCTCTCCTTTCCGGTTGTTAGGGAAGGCATGGACAACTGAATTGGCCACAATTTCGTTAACCAGAAGCCCCAATGGGATGGCAGTTTCCAATTCCATTTTAACATCCTCCACCTTAAACTTAAGTTTAACCCTGCAGGGATCTCCTATGTGGAAGGTTAATAGTTCCTTGGTAATGTTGCGGAGGTAATCGTGCAGATTAATGTGCGTAAAATTCTGGGAACTGTAAATCTCTTCGTGAATGAGGGCCATGGTTTTAACCCGGTTTTGACTGCTTTCAAAAATCTTAAGGTCCCTATCATCTTTAATATGTTGACTCTGCAGGCTGAGAAGGCTGGATATGATCTGCATGTTATTTTTAACCCGGTGATGCAGTTCACGCAGAAGAAGTTCTTTCTCTTGCAGTGATGTTCTCAAATTCTCTTCAGCCACCTTCACCGAGTCTATATTGGTCATGCTGAACACCACCCCTTGATACTGGCCTTTTTCATCAAATAAAGGGTTTCCTAAGGATTCAAGCCACAAATAATGTCCATTGGCATGTTTGAACCGGTGCTGCACTCCTCCCGGTAGATAAGAAACCGTGGATTCCATGAAGGTGGAACTGACCTTGATTTGATCCTGGGGATGGGTTAAGTTGATGAGTTTAAATACACTTTCACCCAGGATTTCCCGGGGTTCATAACCCAGAACAGTTTTTATGGAGGGGCTGATATACTGGAAAGTTCCTTCGGCGTCAATTTGACCTACTACGTTCAACATATTGTCGGTGACCAGACTTAACAGTTTTTCCCTTTTTTTAACTTCTTTCTCGGCAATTTTATTCTGTAAAACCGCGGAAAATATGTTCAGTATGGTTTCCACCGTGCTGATATTCAGGGGTTTACCCCCTTTTTTGGTAACAATAATCACACTCCCAAAAAGCTGCCCTTTAAATGAAAATCCCATCACATAGGTTTCATCGACACCAAAGGCCTCTTCAATCAGCCCATATTTTTCACGGGATAGTCTCCCTCCACTGATGTAGTAAAGACCCTCATTTAACTGCTTTAATTTACCGCTGGACATGAGATTTTTGGATTTTTCATCCAGAGTATCTTGGGGGAGGTTAAAATCCTTTGTTTCCACTCCGATTAATGTTTTAGCAAGTTCTAACATTCTAGGGGTGATTCCGATCATATCCCTTATTTTTAAACTTTCTGATGGTTCATCGTAAGTAGAAATAATAATGTATGCATCTTTTACCAGTTCCTGAAGTTTTTCCTGGACAAAATCATAAATATCATCCACGGTGGTCAGGTTCAGCAGTTCCATCAACAGGGGGGATAAAAATTTCAATGCATCCTGAACGGGCTTATTTTCAGGTTTCATCAAATTAAAATCAGCCATATGGCCTTCTAATTCAGAATAAAGTTTTCTATGTTTTTTTATTTCAGTAACCAATTGTTCTTCAGATTTTTCTTCATCATTCATGGTGGTCATTCCAGGGATGAATTAATAAAAATCTATAATAATTTTATGGACACTGAATATTATAATTATTCATTCAAAAACATGGCCGGGTAAAAAATTCAAAGATCACAACAAGAATAGTTTCATCCCGAAATTGGATTTAAACCCTTGAATGAAAAGAATAGGGTCTTAAAATGGGTTGATAAAAAAATAAGCTGGAATGAATTAGAATCAGGAATAAATTAATTAAATGTCATTGTTTTATTGAAGGTATTTCAGATTATAGGTTATATTAATAAAAACCGGTTATTAATGTCTGTTAACCCCTATATATTTAGTCAATTGCATTTTCTCCTTTTTCAGTTGTCCTGATCCTTATGATATCCTCTACCGGGGATATGAATAATTTTTCACTTATGTCCTCTGTTTTCACGGATTCAAGGGCCTTAATCACATATTCAATTTCCTCTTTTTTCGTGATCATCATCATCTCTATTTTAGGAGGTAACTGGAGCTCATAACTGCTGCCCCTGTAAGTTTCAGTCTTTTCTTCCTGGTAATTTTGATATTTGATATCGATGAGAGTCAGGTTAGAGAATCCGAATTTTGCCAGGGACTTTTTAACGTTGTCCAGTTCAACAGGATGAAAAAAGAATCTTAATTTGCAAAATTCTGTTTCCGGTGTGGGTGGGGTTTCTGGTGTATCGTTGTTTTCTGGTGTTTGGTTGTTTTCTGGTGTTTGGTTGTTTTCGCTTGGATCGTATTCCTTTTCATGATTGTCAATTAATTTCAACAACATTTTAAGGCCGTCATTTATCCCGATTCCATCCTGGGCAATGGTGGGAATAATCAAAACACCTTCCACGTGGGTGTCCATTTCAAATTTGTTAAAATCTTCCCGGTTGGCGAATAAAACGTGAGGTATGTCTTCCCCTGCAATTAAGTCAATTATTTCCAGATCTGTTTCAAAAATACCAATGCTGGTTTCTATGAAAAGGATAACTCCGTCCACGTCTCTAGATAAAACTTGTTTTAGGGTCATGAATTCTGGATAGTCTGGTGGGTTGAACAGATAATTTTTTCCACCATCAATCAGGAGTCTTCTATAATTAAAAAGGGATAAATCAATGTCACTATCCTGGAAAGTTACATCCTTGAAATATTCCATCAAATTTTCAGAATGTGCTTTGTTAGAATTGTAATTACTCAAAATAACAATTTTTTTCCCATTTATTGTGGATTCTTTTTCCAATTTAAGTCACCTTAACCTGATGATAATTACACGAAAATAGGTAGGTCTCTAACGGCTATTTCCAATACTATAATGTTTTAATTGATTTTGTTCTACTTATCGTACGTGGGGGATTAAACAAAGGAAAAATAAAGTAATTCCTTATTTTCAGTAGCTAATGGTAGGGATCTTAACTGGTTCACTTTCCATCAGCTGTAACAACATGTTTAAACCCTCTACAACTCCTTTCCCCGATATTGCCTCGGTGGGGAGTATACAGATGTCCGGATAATTGGTGTACAGTGGACTGTTGTTTAAATCTTGTTTGTTGGCAAATATAAGGTAGGGAACACCCTTTTCTTCCACAAAATCAATCATTTCTTCACAGCTGGAGGTAACTCCATGGGTATTATCAATAATTATAATAGCTCCGTCCATATTTTTAGATAAGATGTCTTTCATGAAACGGAATCTCTCTGCACTGGATGGACTGAATATTTGGAGCTTTTTATGGTTTAAAGTGGTTTTTCCATAGCTTGCAGCTTCAGTTTCTACCAGATTATTGCAGATATGTTTCAGGGCGGTCCTTTTACCCGCATCTGAGTCTCCTAACACTAAAATTTTTTTGGTTTCCATAACATCACCTAAGGAATACGGAAGCATACTTCCGATCAAGTGTTTGGATAACTTAACTTATAAACTTATCCTCGAGGTGTTGGTCCTGGTATGGATAAAAATAATAAAAAAAAGGAGCCCTGAAAAATTAAAAGGGTATTTATTGATTCAAAATAGGGTTTTATATGGATAACTAAGCTAATTCAATGGTGCTTGGAGGTTTATCGCTCACTGAAAGGGATACGTGGGTTACTTCTGGGATTTCGGCTGTAATCCTCCGTGAGATTGTTTTCACCATATTCCAGGGAAGCTCCGGAACATCGGCAGTCATGGCATCCAGAGATTCAACCATTCGCAAAACTACCAGGTATCCGTAATCCCGGATATCTCCCTTAACCCCGGTAACTTTAGTGTTGGTTAAAACTGCAAAATACTGCCACAGGGTTTTATCCAGGCCCTCTTTCTGTACTTCTTCTTCTACTATGGCATTGGCCTGGCGGCATATCCTGATTTTGTCCTCAGTTAATTCCCCGGCGACACGCACGGCCAGTCCCGGACCAGGATAGGGTTGTCGGTTAACCATTTCGGTAGGTAAACCTATCTCCGCCCCCACAATCCTCACTTCATCTTTGTAGAGTTCTCTTATCGGTTCCACAAGTTCCAGTACCATTCCATGGGGCAGGGCAACATTATGATGGGACTTGATATTTCCCTGACTCTCGATCCAGTCGGGGGCTATGGTTCCCTGTACCAGGAACTTGGCACCCACCTTTTCTGCTTCCCTTTCAAAGACCCGGATGAAAACTTCCCCAATGATCTTCCTCTTTTCTTCAGGATCCTCCACTCCCTGGAGTTTACCTAAAAATTCTGAACTAGCATCGATATATTTGAGGTTTAACCGGTCATGGAAAGTATTTTGAACATAATCTGCTTCACCTTCCCTTAACAATCCATGATCTACAAAAACGGCGGTTAAATTCTCTCCAATGGCCTTTGAAACAAGAACAGATGCTACTGAACTATCCACACCACCGGAAAGGGCGATTATTGCCTTTTCATCTTTGATAGTTTTTTTAATTTCCTCTATTGATTCTTTAATGAAAGAAGACGGATCTAACATTTTTTTTCACCTTAAACTTATAAATAATGTCTCTCCTTACTAATGAAGTTCATTAAACTACAATTACAAATTCCAATAATTGCAGTCTCCCTTATATTCAGATAGTGATTATTTTCTTAGATAGTGATTATTTCCTATCTCATTTTCGTGTTTTATGTATATGTGTTCGGGATATTTAATATCATTTTGAAACTTTGAAGTTAAACAACTAAACCATGATCTTTAAAATTCAATTCATTTTTTTTTTAAAAGTACGGTGGTAGGGCATGAACTGTAAAAATAATAAATCCCATATAAATTAATGCTGTAGATGGAAATTACCATCCTTAACCCGTAAAGTTCTGATATTATATGACAGTTAAAGATTGGAAGAAAGAACAGATCCTGGTGATAATTTCTGTTTTCCTTCTATTCAGCATTAACCTCCTGGTCTTCCAGTACACCGTGGATATCAGGGAACCCTGGCATGGTGAACTTTCCTCGGGCCACCACCAGTGGCTGAGCGGAAGCACCCTCAAGTTCGCCAAGAACTGGTACCGTGACGGCCCCCTTAACTTGGGATTTACCCTGCTGGAAAACCCATCATCTATAGAATTTCCGGACATCCTCAGCAGACAACCCTACGTCAACTATCTGCCGGGATGCATTATACCCCTGTATGTCATCGGTGAATTAACCTCCACCGAACCAAATGCCACATTATTAATGGATTATAATCTTCTAAACCACTTTTTAATCGCTTTTTTCCTGTCAATTCTTATCTTCATCTTCCTAAGACAGATAAAAATTGATCCAGTGAATTCTTTCCTTTTTGCCACGGTGCCCCTATTTCTGGAATTGTTACTCCCTGGACCGTTATACTGGCATCAAAATGTATTCTTTGCCGATCAAGCCGTTATTTTACCATTTGTTGCGTACATCCTACTGGAAGTAATCCAAGATAGCTATAAAGGGAGATATTCCCGATTTTTAGGAGTAACCCAGAATTTTATCCTTTTATATGGGTTTTTAACCGATTGGTTATTTGTTTTTATTATTTTAACTGTCTATATTAAGCGTATTCTAGAGGGTAAACTCTGTTTCAGCCGGGAAAACCTTACCCATTCCCTGAAGGATAACCTTAAGTTCTGGATAGTTCCCTTCATCGTTCTTGCATTCTTCGTCATCCAAGTTTATTCATGGGGTTTGACGGGCACCGTGCTCAGCAAGGTGTTATTTAGAGTTGGAATCTCATCTGATGGTTCGGTTACAGTTACCAATGGGTTAATTTCATTTTATCAGTATGTTACATCCGGATATGGGGAAATAGGATTTTATGCTCTGTGTTTTTCCTTAATTACCCTGGTTGTGCTTTTGTTATATGTTTTAAGGGAGAGATTCATTGCCCAGAATACAGATTTTAGAATTAAAAAAATAGCTGCCCTCATGGTGATGCTATTTTTACCCTGTATTTTACAGTTAATACTGTTTAAAAATCATACTCTACTCCATGATTTCTCTGTACTCAAATTATCTGTGCCTTTAACCACCATACCCTTTGTACTGGCACCAATTTCCTGGTACCTTCTGGTTAAAACTCACATAATTGAAAATCACTTAAAGATTCCTCTAACCTTTAAAGGGAGATTGTTAGAAAAAATGAAGGTGAATAAACTCCTGAAACCTGATTTGACCCTCCTGGTGATTTTCCTGGTGGTCACTGCTTCTGCCAGTTTTTATCTGGCTAACGAGCACCCCCACTATCCCGAATTATTCCCCTCTGGTAATCCGGATTACGAGGTTTTGGGAACTTCAATCCAGAAAAATACCCAGTATTCTGACCTTGTTTTTTCTCCAAATTTTGAAATCCCCATCAATCCGCCCCAGCAACTCTCCTATTCCATGAAAAGAGTGTATAAAATCAGATCACTGGATGAAATTGGAAGCTATACCCAGGGTCTCTCAGGTTACCACGTGGTCATCATGTTCATTGGCCCTCCCTCTCCACAATGGGCCGAAATACTGGCAAATTACCCTCTGATACAGGATGGAAATTACTATTATTACCAGTTAAATTAGTTTATTAAAAAAATTAGTAATCCCGGTTAAATTATTATTTTAAAAAAAGTAGTAATGATGTTATTTCTGGGAGTACTCCTTACAGATCTCGTGGAAGTTCTCAAATACCTTAGGCCCTTCCGGGGTGTGGTACACTTCCGGGTGGAATTGTATGCCGTACAATGGTTTATTCTGATGTTTCATGGCTTCAATCTGGCAGATGGATGAGGAAGCCAGGAGATTGAATTCTGGTGGAAGCTGGCACACTTCATCTTTATGGGAAGCCCAAACCTCCATTTGGGGTCCCAGACCTTTAAAGATGTCATCTTCATCCAGTATGTCAATCTGTATCTGGGCGTAACTTTCCGATCCTGCCGAGCCTATCTCTCCACCGTAGGCCTGGGCCATAACCTGATGACCGAGACAAATACCCAGAACCGGATAATCCAGTTCTTTAACGTATTGTGTACTGTTACCGGACCTCTCCACTGAGGGTCCACCTCCCAGAATCAGGCCCAATGGTTCTTTGTCTTCAATCTCTTCCAGGGTGGTGGTGTTGGGCACCAGTTCCGATGGAATCTTCAGGTAGTGCAGAGTGCGGTGTATCCGGTGATTGTACTGTCCATGATTGTTAATCACTAATATCATTTCCATTATCCCCTTATTTGTCTTTAAAAATCATTTTACTGTGTATTAAATATATCTTTATTCGCATCCTAATCTCGAAAAAAACTGTATAATTGGTACTAGGTAATTACCCGGCCGTTAATTCAATATGAAAATATTTTTATGTTAAAATGGTAATATAGAAGAATATGGAACTTCGAGACATTTTACTCATACTGGTGGCCTTAGTGCTGGCAGTGGTTTTCTTCTATGTATTCATATGGTTACTTCCGGTTATAATTATACTGGTGATAGCCTATATCATATATATATTTTTAAAGGGATCCTAAGATTTAATGAACATTCACCTTGAGTGTTTGCTTTGTTTTAGAATTCCCCTAGTTTAAGCTTTTTATTAATTTTTTAAAATTCCACCTATTGTTTTTTAGATTATGGTGATTTAATGATGGAAACAGAAAAGTTCAGAGGATTAAACGGAAACCTGATGGCTTTCAAAAAAGAAGTAGAACACGCAGACAAAGTTACTTTTGCCGGAATTCCTGGTGTTTGCAGCCCCTTTGCCGAACTCTTTGCCTATGTAATCAGAGATAAAGAAGCAGTATTTATACCCAAAACTGATCTGGACTCTGCCCGCAAAATAGAACGCACACCACTGGGGATGCAGTTTACAGGAGAAGCAGATCCCCGCAGCAGTGTGGTGGCCCTTCTGGGTGGACTTTCCATGCCCCAGTATGAGGTAGATGTGGCTGATGTGCAGAAGATGCTTGACGACATATTACTGCCCGGTGGAAAGGTCCTGGGCCTGTGTTACATGAACATGTTCGAAAACGCAGGTTGGGATGATAAAATCGATTTTGACTGTATAATCAACGGTATTCTAACTGGAGAGATTTATAAAAAAGAATAAATCAGCAGGAATGACTTCAGTGGTAATGTTTTTTAAAAAATAGCTGGTTTAAAAACTAATGGTGAAACCATGTTGGACCTGTATTCTGTGGGTATGGAACGTGGTCTTCTGTATGAGACCATTGTCACCACCCGAAACCCGGATGGAACTCCAAACGCCGCACCTATAGGTGTTATCTGTAAAGATGCCCGTGAAGTGGTGGTTTACCTCCACGAGGGATCCCAAACCTTTGATAATGTGAAGCGTGAGAAGAGTTTCGGTGTGAACATACTGCGGGATCCCATGGTTTTCGTGGAATCAACCATTGGAAACCTGGACACCACAAAATTCGAGCCACATCAGGACTATTTTTCTATCAAAGGGGCAGAAGCCTTTTTCACAGTTCATGTCACCCGTGAAAAACTGGTCCAACACCAGGATCACCTGGGAACTTCCACCATTAACGTGGTAACTGCCAGGGTAGGGGAACTGGTTAAAAACCAGGAACATGTTAATCCCCTGAACCGTGCTATTTACGGAATAATCGAGGCCCTTGTATACCTCAGCCGGATAGACATTGTTTCTGAAGAAGAAAGGAAAGAATATCTGGAGAAACTGGGTGAAACCTCCCGGGTGGTGAACAAGGTAGGTTCCAAGGAACATAAAAAAGCCATGAAGAAGATTTTAGAATATTTAAGAGATTAACATCCTTAAATCCATTCTCCTTGATTTAATTATTTAATAAAACTAAAAATAAAACTCTTTTCGCCTTGTTTCCAGTAAATACGGCTCTTTACCCAGAAGTTCCGAAGCCACCATGATCTCCCCCTTTGATTCTGCCTTAACCTCTTTTATAAAATCAAAACAGCGCAGATCCCTTAAAAGATGGTGATCCACCACTACCCGGGGGATTTTCTGGCATATTTCCATCAAATTTTTCTGGGCACGCACTACATCCCTTTTTTCCAGGGCAAAACCCTCCAGATAAATAGGAGGACCACTTAAAATTAGAGTATCTGGTTCTTCATCCAGTATAACTTTTTTAGCACCTTCATAAATGGGGCCCTGCACATCAGAAGCGTGCATTAACTTCTCATTTTCCCATTCTATGGTTGTGGTTACCACAAAGCCCAGACGGCTGCCCTCACCACCGTGGGGGAGGGGATCTGAAAATTTAAGCCGAGTGTCTCCTACCTGAAATGAATTACCATCGGCATAGTGAATATCCCTGGTTCCCAAACGCTTTAAATTCTTTAAAAAAAGACGAGCCCGGCTTTGCTGGCTTTTATTAATCTTTTCGGTGGGGTGCTTTATAAATAGCTTTTTATCCAGGTACATCTCCTCAGCGTAGCGGGGAGATGAGTCCAGATACCTCCCCAAACTGAAGGGAGTGAAATGGTCATGATGGTAATGGCTTATAGTCAGAATGTCTGCCTTTGCAGCGTACTCCTGCACTCTGGCACGGGTTTCGTGTAGGGCATCGAATTCATCCTTCCAAGGTGGAAATCCGAATCTTTTAGGGGCAATGGAAGTCCCGGGATCAATGAGTATCCTCTGATCCGTTTCAACGAAGGTGGCCATGGAGCGCACGCCCATACTTTCAAAGGCCAGGGGTATAATATCCATTTCAAACACCATTCTTCCCATAATAGTTATGTGTGTCTATATTCCAGATTAATCCGTCTTTTGGTACTGATAAATAGCTTTTTATCCCTAAAAACTGGGAAATTATAGAAATTCACAGAATTCACTTTATAACATCCACAAACTGGAAACTTTCCCCATCAAATAAGCCCTGATCACTGATCTTGAGTTTGGGAATGACCAGGAGCGCCATAAAGGACAGGGTCATAAAGGGAGAAGACAGTTTACAGCCCATAGCCTTAGTAAATTCCTGTAACTGGTTTAACTGGTTAGCAACCTCCTCTGCACTCTGGGTACTCATGAGGCCAGCAATGGGGAGTTTTAGGGAATGCACAACACCCTCACCCACGGTAACCAGTCCTCCCCTGTTCTTTTTAAGGGTGTTCACCGCAACGGCCATATCTTTGGTATTGGTACCAACCACGATTATGTTGTGGGAGTCATGGGCAACACTGGATGCTATTGCACCCTTTTTTAAACTAAAACCCTTCACAAAGGCATTGGAATGATGATTGTTACCGTATCGCTCCACCACTGCAATTTGTAGTACATCTTGTTCAATATCGCCTGGCAGGATGCCATTTACAGACTCCAGTGTGGCCTGGGATTTTTCAGTGAGAAGTTGACCTTCCATCACCTCAATAACCCTCACCGTGTTTTCTCCATTTCCAGTGGATTGTATCTCAAAATCAGAGGGCATCATGGTCTTCAACTGGAAGGTATTTTCTCCAGTTAAGGGCTGGACATTAAAGAGGGGTTTACCTTCCCGGGCAACCAGTTCTCCCTTTATAAAAACCTTTTTAACGTTGAATTTTTCCAGATCATCCACCACCACCAGATCCGCACTTTTACCCGGGGTTACAGAACCAGTATCCAGGTGGTAATGGGAAGCCGGGTTCACGGTGACCATTTGAATGGCCTTCAGGGGGTCCATACCCAGCTCTACTGCCTTTTTAAGGGTCTGATCCAGATGTCCCTCCAGTAGATCCTGGGGGTGGCGGTCGTCCGACACCAGGAAATCACCACCCACTGTCCACAGTTCTTCCAGGTTCTGGGCTGATGATCCTTCCCGGACCATTATCCTCATACCCAGCCTCTTTTTTTCCAGTGCTTCTTCCCGGAGACTGCACTCATGTTCAGTGGATATGCCACGAGCTACGTAGCTGCAGAGATCATCCCCTGAAAGCAGGGGTGCATGCCCATCAACTGGTTTGGAATGTTCATGGGCCAGACTGATCTTCTCCAGAACAACCGGGTCTCCCCCTATAACTCCGGGGAAGTTCATCATCTCCCCCAATGCCACCACATCATCCCTCTGGAGGAGATTATCAATCTCTTCAGGGCCTAAAACTGCTCCAGAGGTTTCAAAAGGGGTAGCGGGTACGCAGGATGGTGCGGTGAAGAAAAATTGGAGGGGGACGTTGGCCGCGTCCTGAATCATGTAGTTAACCCCGGCCAGTCCCTGGACATTGGCAATTTCATGGGGGTCAGCCACCACTGCCGTGGTTCCGTGGGGTACCACCATCTGGGCAAAACGGGAGGGAGTGAGCATGGAACTTTCAATATGGATGTGGGCATCGATGAATCCCGGGAGAATATAGTTATCCAACTCCCCCTTAACTTCCCGGACACACTTTATCTTCCCCTCCTGAATTTCCACCTCGGCGGGGTAGATTTCCTCGGTAAAAAGGTTTACGAGATTTCCTTTAATCATACACATCCCTCTGGATTGATTCAAGTGCTAATCTTTAATTACTGGAATATTTAATTACTGGAATAAACTGTAATACAATTCCCACCGGGAACTGTTTGATAAAAAAAATTAATCCCCCCCCCAATAGGGAGTAGATAACAGTTTGTTATCTAATCTCCTGGTTTGTGGTTGATTTCATGATAAAGCATGGGCAGGAAAGCCCCTACATCGGTAACAATACCGAGTACCTGGGCACTACCACGGTCACTTAGTTTGGTAACTGTTGCCGGGTTTATATCCACGCAGATACTCTTAACCTGAGAGGGGAGGATGTTACCCACAGCTATGGAATGTAGCATGGTGGCAATCATGATCACCATATCCACACCCTGTACATACTTCCTCATTTCATCCTGGGCCTCAATAACATCGGTTATAACATCAGGGAGTGGTCCATCATCCCGTATGGATCCAGCCAGTACAAAGGGAACATTGTTGGTTACGCATTCGTACATAACTCCCTTTGTAAGCACGCCCTTCTCCACGGCGTCCCGTATGGAGCCGGCCTGGTTTATCTGGTTTATGGCGTAAATGTGGTGGCGGTGACCCCGGGCCACAGCTTCCCCACTCTTCACACATATCCCCAGTGACGTTCCGTAGAGTGCACTCTCAATATCATGGGTGGCCAGGGCATTACCGGCAAAGACCACGTCCACCAGACCTTCCTTGATCATACGGGCCAGCACCGGGCCAGAGCCAGTGTGGATAATGGCTGGTCCACCAACCACGGCGATCTTACCCCCACGGCTTTTCACTTCCCGTACTTCCTGAGCAATACTTTTAATGAGGGTTTGTAAGGGTTTTTCCGAGGAAGCACCACTTCCCATGAACTCAAACACTCCCTTCTTACCCCTGGGCCTCTGAGGGGCCATGACCTTAATTCCTTCACGACCAACCACCACCAGGTCTCCTTTTTTGATTTGACCAATGGGTTTGATGATGGCTTTAGGTATTTCCGGATCCACCACAATCATACAGTCCATTTCAATGTTTTCAACAGGTATCCACTCATTCTGGAAGCGGATATAGGTGGGATGGTTGGTGGTGGAATAAAAATCAGCAGGCAGAGTTTTATCCTTGGTGGCAGCTTCCAGTTTAACTTCACGGATCTCCACCACCATAGCCCCTATTTCGGCCAGTTCATCTAAAATTTCACCTAAAAGTGATTCGCTCTCGGCAGAAACTTTGATCCGGGCCAGGCTGGTGTCTTTTTTTCGTTTACCCACCTTGAATTCCAGTATCTGAAAGTCACCACCCATGTCCATGATGAGATCCAGGGCCCGGGGAAGGGTGAGTGAGTCGATAATATGTCCAGTAAGCTTAACTTCTTGGTTGTACATTACAATCCTCCTATTTTTCATCTAAACCCAAGGATCATTCGTATTATTTTCAATCATTGGTGGAATATCCCTGGAAGCACGATTTTTTACTAGTGATCATTATTGTAATTTTAACATTTCTAACTATTTTTTAACATTTCTAAATATTTGGGGGGATATCTATAAATATTTATATAATATCTGGAAAAAGACGAGATTCAAGAAGAAATTAACTAAAAAAGTGATTAAATGATTTTGTCATGATTTATTGCAGGAATAAGAAATCTAAAATTGTTTTAGCGGCATTAATTGAGGTGCTATCTCCAACGGAGTTTGCGGAAACCTCAACCACATCCAGCCCCACAACTTCCTTTCCCTCCAGGGAGAAAATGAGCCTCTCCAGATCATGGGGAGTCAACCCACCCGGTGCAGGGGTACCCACGCTGGGGGCATAAGCAGGGTCCAGAACATCTATATCCACCGTAACGTAGATAGGGCCTTCTATCTGGCTGATGATTTTTTCCATCTTTTCCCGGTTTTCTTTTATCTCCCGGGGTGTGTAATATTCTATCCCATTATCCTGGGCAAATTGCCTCTCTTCAATGGAGGCAGAACGTATTCCCATCTGGATTATGTGCCGGGGTTCAAGATCCTGTATCCGGTGCATAACTGTGGCGTGGGAAAATTTTTCTCCCATATAATCATCCCTCAGATCCATGTGGGCATCGAAATGGAGGATGGTCACATTCTGCAGGTCATCATAAGCCTTTAAAACTCCATAACTTATGCTGTGTTCCCCACCAATGGTTATAGGAGTAATTTTATCCTCTAAAAGGGATGTTATAACTGATTTCAGGTTTGAACAGGTTTTTTGGAAGTTTCCAGGGACAGACTCCAGGTTTCCAATGTCCCACACGCCTTTCTGTAGACCTTTATCCAAAAATAGATTGTATCCTTCAAAGTTGTAGGAAGCCTCCCTTACAAAAAGAGGCCCGTAACGTGCCCCTGGCTGGTAGGTGGTGGTGCTATCAAAGGGCACTCCCAGTATGCCAAAAAGGGGTTTATCAGTTAAGGAAGAGGAGTAATCATCCTCTTCATGTGAAAAAGCAAATTTAAGAGGATTTTCCGTGTACAGATACATTTACAATCCTCATAAATCTTAAAAATAGTTTTTATTTGGGGTAAATCCGAGATTTTGGGTTATTTTCAGTTCCTTGAGAGGTTGATTAGTTTTCCAGCCCCTAAAGTTCTGATTTGACCTTTTTAATCCTTGGGATTTATTTATTTACCCTTTTATCCTCATGAGTTTCTTGTTGCCCATGGCCACGATGTAACCTACTTCTGCACCTTCGACCAGCTTGTCACGCAGGTCATCGGGTATAGGGACTTCAAAGGTTTCGTAGGTTTCCAGATCCATGAGTTGGACATCGCTACCCATTAAAGCCAGTACCTGGGCGGTTCTTTTATCTATTATAGGGACTTCTATCTTGGCATCCACTGGTTTTACCAGGTTTCTCTTCTGGTTATCAAAAATTCCTATGGCATCTACTCGGGCCTTTGCTGCTCCGTGTTTTCCAGGGGATGAAGTCTGAATATTCACGATCTTAGATGCTTCACCATCCAGTACCACATATTTACCTACTTTAAGCGTTTTAACTTCCACTACCTTAGTCGACATGCTATTTACCTCCGTAATATACGTATAAATCTTAGATCCCACCGGGGGATCAATAATTTTTTTAGAACCTAGAAATAGAATCTATAATGATTAATATAAACTCTGCTTTCTAATAACTCTGGTTGCAGGGTATAAATATATTTATAGATACCACTCGCTGATATAGAAATGCCTATATTTTTTTCCCTATTTAAATTTTTAAGTGAATTACAAGTGATACCATGAAAGTTTCAATAACATCCGGAAAATCAGAAGGACCCACCAGACTAAACGCCTTTGACAACGCACTTTTAGACGCAGGGATTGGTGACGTGAACCTCATACCAGTATCCAGTATACTACCCCGAGACACAGAGATAGTAGAACTACCCCACATTGAAGAGGGTAAAATGGTGAACTGTGTCCTGTCCTGTATTCATTCGGACCAGCCAGGTGATCTATTAACTGCAGTAGTAGCTGTAGCCACCTCCAATGAATTTGGATGCGTGGTGGAACACTCCGGGGTTAACCAGGACCCGGAAACCCTCAAGGAGGAAGCAGAAGCCATGGTAAAGTACATGATGCAGGTTAGGGATCTGGACATCAGGGAAATTATCATAGCCCAGGAAAGTCATAAAGTAAAAAGCCAGGGAGTGGCTCTGGCTGCGGTGGTATACCTGGAATAACATATTATAATTTAACCGGTTAAAAGGGAATGGCTTGAAATAACCACCAATCCCTATCAACTGACTCACCAACCTCGGGTAAAGGGGTCATTAATAAACCAACGGATTGAATAATTGAAATCAAGGTTTTATAGGAGGAGGATACTATGAATGGAGAAGATCAGGAATTTTGGGACAGAGTATGTCAGGATTTAATTGAGGAATCTCAAAGGGCTATATCCCCTCTTATAGGATCCCCGGAGGGTGGGGAAATAGTGAAAATGGGGGCGGATGGAACACCCACCACTCACATTGACCTGGTGGCCGAAAAAAAGGTAATGGATGTCTTAAATGAAGTTGATAGGCCATTAACCCTCATAAGCGAAGAAATTGGGGAAGTAAACATTGGTGAAGGACCACCTGAGGCCATATTGGTAGTAGACCCCCTGGATGGAACCAGTAATGCGGTGAAACAGATACCTGCCTACGGAATCTCCGTGGCCGTAGCCCCCATACCTCCGGGAAGTAATGGTCCCCTGACCATTGAAGATATCCAGATGGGAGTGGTTAAAAATTACGCTACAGATGATATTTATAAGGCCTTCAAGGGTAAAGGTGCCTTTTTAAATGGTGAAAAGGTGAGCCCATCTGCTAAACAGGATTTATCCAGCATATCCATGGGTGCTTATGTTTACAGGATGGACATGTCCAAGATCGAAGTGCTATGTAAAAGTGTGAGGAGAATGAGAATCCTGGGGGCTGTGGCCATAGAAATTTCCTACGTGGCCAATGGGACCTATGAAGCATTTGTGGATGTTAGGGATAACCTCCGGGTGGTGGATGTTGCTGCCGCCAAGCTCATAGTAGAAGAAAGTGGCGGGGTGGTGACCGACTCCCAGGGAAACACCCTTAACGGTAAATTAAACGTACTGGAGAAAACTTCCCTAATCGCTGCCTGTAATACGGAGATTCATGACGAAATAATGAAAATATGGGAGGGGATTTAATTGATCATGGGGTTGGTTGCTCGCAGTGATGTTCCCGGAGCAGTTACACTTGCTCTGGCTATTGCTGACTTTTTACTGGAAAAAAATGTAGATATTGTGCTGGACACCCCCCTGGCCCGGGAACTCACTCAGTACCAGGACCGACAGTGTGATCTGGAGGATATGGAAGTGGATATGGTGGTGGCCATTGGAGGAGATGGAACCATCCTCCGCACTCAGAGCTTCATCAGCCACAAAAAAATTCCCCTAATAGGAATTAACATGGGAACAGTGGGATTTTTAACAGAAATAGATCCTGAAAACGCGTTTACAGCAATTGAAGAAGTTCTGGCTGGTAACTATTTTGTGGAAAGAAGAAACCAGCTACGGGTATGGCACAACCGGGAACTACCCCCTGCACTAAATGAAGTAGTGCTCATGACCCGCAAACCCGCTAAAATGCTCCACATCCAGATCAGTGTGGATGACGAGATAATGGAAGAACTCCGTGCAGATGGACTCATAATAGCCACACCCAGTGGATCAACAGCATATTCCATGTCTGCGGGAGGTCCCATTATCGATCCTAAGGTCAAAGCCTTTATAATAGTCCCCATATGTCCTTTTAAATTGGGAGCACGGCCCACAGTTGTTTCTGACGAGAGCATCATCAAGGTGAAGCTTCTCCGGGAAGGTAAAAAGGGGGTAGCAGTTATCGACGGTCAGTTTGAGGAAGAAATTAATTACATGGATGAAATTGTCTTCCGCAAATCAGACAACTGTGCCTATTTCGTGCGCCTAACCAAAGACTTCTACCGTAAAGTCCGGGAAAAGTTAATCCAGGGTGGAATCAGTTAGCAAACAAACTAAGGAATAAATTAAATGAAAGTACTTATAGTGGACATGACCCACGGTGGAAGCACATTGGCCCTTGAATTTTCTAAAAGGGAAAACTGTGAGGTTTTGGCCTGGGACATATACCATACCCTGCAGGAAGAGGATCGATCATCCCTGGAAAATAACCACATTCAACTGGTGGATGACTCCTTTTATGCAAACTCTGGGCATGATAATTCTGAACTAGTGGTAATAGCTCCAGTGCACTGTAATTTATCCATCCCGCCCCACATGACCCATCACCAGGCAGTGAAATACCTTTTAGGGAATGAAATAAAGGTACCGGTAATGGAGATCACCGGAGTGAAGGGTAAAACCAGTGTAGTGGCCATGCTCAAAGAAATATATCGTGATAAAAATCCCCTGCTATTAAGCAGCCGGGGTGTTGAAGTTCTCTTTGATGGGGAAGAAACTACCCTTCAAAAGAATATCAGCATAACTCCGGCCAGTATTATAACTGCCTGGAGACTTGCCCAGGAATTTTATAAAGATATAGCCCGCCAACCCGATATCTGTATATTCGAAAGTTCATTGGGGGGAACAGGTCTGGCAGATGTGGGAATCATCACCAATATAGTGGAAGATTACACCATTGCCCAGGGAACCAGCAGTGCAAGTAAAGCCAAGCAGCAGATGTTTGCCAGTAAGGTAGTAATCTGTGATCATGATTCATATCATAAAAATTACTCCCTGGATCCAGCTACCCGGGAAAAAACGAATACTTATTCAATTAAGGAAAATGATACGGGTCAGGTGAATGTTTGGGCCCATAATATCCATTACCACCTTCATAAAACCACATTCCAAGTGGAAGTGGTTGATCTTAAAACAACCGATGGAAAACTTGTGAACACCTCATTTACAGTATCCACATTTGCCCCAGCCCAATATCATCTTGAAAACACTCTTTCGGCCATAAGTGCTTCTTTAGCCATGGGAACTCCTCCAAAAACCATAATTCGGGGCTTGGAAAACTTTAAAGGCTTACCTGGCCGGACTTCACTCCTAAAAATGGGTAAAACAGTAGTTATTGAGGAAATAAATCCAGGTATAAATGTCACCGCCGTAAAAAGATCAGTCAACATGATAAAATCCTATGATAAACCAGCAATAGTACTCGGTGGAAGTTACGGAGTCACCTGTGAAGAGATTGATGAAAATTCCCTGGTGGAGTTCTTGGATAGCCTGGATGAGGAGATCCCCTTGGTATTAACCGGAGATCTGGGGTATAATTTAAATAAACAGATTAATAGGGGCTCAATTTATCAAAATAATATAGATTTAGCAGTAGGAGAAGCTAAAAATGCTGGGGGCAAAAATATATTGTTCATTTATCGCTCAAATTTCTCAGAATTGGGCAGAAGATAACCACAGTGGAGAAAACCTAAAACTTCACAGTATAAATAGAATAGGGGTGATTAATTTTCACCATGACAACATTTATTAAAGATCATAGAAAATCAATCAACTAAGGATTCTTATACTAAGTTTGCTATGTCAGGTAGCAGCTTTAAATGACAAACTTTTATACTTAAAATTCAGTAAATTCGCCACATTCGGAGATGATGCATTGCAGGTAGGTACAAGGGGAAGCAATCTGGCTATGGTTCAAACCAAAAGTATAATCACCTCTTTATCAAAACTAACAGATGAGAAAATAGATGTAAATGTTGTAAAAACCACTGGAGACAAAATTAAAGACTCTCAGCTTTATGATATAGATGCTAAGGGAATATTCACCAAGGAATTGGACCGAGCAGTGCTAGAAGAGGAGGTCGATTTTGCAGTTCACAGTTTAAAGGATCTTCCCAGTGAACTGGATGATGAACTGGAAATTGTGGCCGTGCCTCCACGGGAATCACCCCATGATGTGCTGATATCCCCTTACCAATGGGATGCCCTACCAGAAGGAGCAACTCTGGGCACCAGTAGTATCCGGAGAGAAGCTTTCTGCAGGTACCACCACAAAGATGTGGATATAAAGCCCATCAGGGGTAACATCGATACCCGGATTAAAAAAATAACCAGTGGGGAATATCAGGCCACATTACTGGCAGAAGCAGGTCTCAACAGACTGGGACTTACCGAACACCTTAGGGAACGATTTTCCTTGGATTACATGACTCCAGCTGCGGGTCAGGGAGCACTGGCAGTTATCGCCAGGAAAGATAGCGGTAAAAAGAATATTTTAAAGGCTTTGAATCATAAAGATTCTTATCAGGAAATTATGGCAGAAAAAAAGGTTTTAGAAGTACTGGGTGTAGGCTGTCAATGGCCGTTGGGGGTTTGTGCCCGGGTACAGGAAGATGAATTGAAACTTCAGGCTATTTTACTTACCCCCGAGGGTGAGTTATTATCAAAACATAGTATGAGTGGTCCGGTAAACCAGGCGGAAGCTATTGGTCTTGAAATTGCCAAACGCATGGGGGAGGATTGCCAGTGAATAAGGTAAACGTGGGTGTAGTTGGTGTAGGGGCCATGGGCCACAACCATGTACGAGTGTACACCCGACTTAAAAATGCCAACCTCCTGGCAGTATCTGATCTCATGAAGGGCACCCTGGCTGAGGTCTCCAAGAAATACAACACCGTTGGATTTGTGGATTACGATAACGTACTTAAAATGCCAGAAATAGATGCAGTGAGTGTCTGTGTCCCCACCACTTACCACTACGAGGTGGTAATGAGTGCCATTGAACAGGGAAAACACGTTCTGGTGGAAAAACCCATAGCCTTCACCCTGAAGGAAGCCAAGGATATGGTCAAGGCTGCCCGGAAACAGGGAGTTAAACTGGCCACCGGTCATGTGGAAAGGTTCAATCCGGCTGTTCTGGAGGCTAAAAAACTTTTAAGGGATAAACTTATTGGAGAAGTGGTTTCAGTTTCAGCTAAACGAGTAGGACCATTTCCTCCCCGAATAAAGGATGTTGGTGTTACCATAGATCTGGCTATCCACGAAGTGGATGTGATGGCCTACCTCATGGACAGCCCAGTATCCAAGGTCTACGCCCATGTCGGTAGTAGACTGGAAAAATGTGAATACGAGGACCATGCCGAGATCATGATGGAATTCTACAACAACGCCATAGGTATGCTGGAAGTTAACTGGCTCACACCCTACAAAAAACGGCAACTGGAAGTCACTGGAACCGATGGGATCATTTCCTTGGACTACATAGACCAGACCGTGGAGATCTTCGGTAAAAACGCCCGAAACGTCAGGGTACCCCACCATGAACCCCTAATGGAAGAACTGGATTCCTTTTTAAACGCCATTATGCTGGATGAAAAACCAAAAATCACCGGGGAAGATGGAATACACGCCCTAAAAACAGTTCTAGCATCTATGAAGTCTGCCAAGGAGAAAACTCCCATAAAAATTGACATGGACTGAATATCACTGATTCCAATTTTAATTATGAATTATCCTAAAATCCTTTTTAGGAGGGGTATAAATGAACCAGAAACTTATTGAAAAGGCCTACGAACTTAGAAGCAGAGGTTTTACCACTGGAGAGATAGCTGATGAACTCAACGTCTCTAAAGACACTGCCCGGTGGCTTATACTCCAGGGAACCGATAAAACCAAGGAACAATCTCAGGAAAAGGCACCAGTGGATTTTGCCATAAACTGGAAAAGCCTGGGTGGTAGTTCCACCAGAATGTCCTATGTCTCCGCAGCCATGGCTGACATGGCCCTGCAGCACGGAGACGTGGAGGTAGTGGTGGGAATTACCGTAAGTGGAATCCCCTTTGCCACCATGATGGCCGAGTTTCTGGATGCAGATATGGCGGTGTTCCACCCCATTAAGCACCGTAAGGAAGAGGATGCCCGTGGTGCAGTGAGCAGTAACTTTGCCTCGGTAGAGGGAAAGCGGGTGATAATAGTGGACGATGTTATCACCAGCGGAGGAACCGTAGGTGAGGCCATAAAAGTCTTCCGCAGCCTGGGAGCAGAACCCTTAGCTGCAGTGGTACTCATAGACAAGAAAGGATTACAGGAAGTGGAAAAAGTTCCCGTAGAATCACTTATACGCGTGAGTAGACTGGGATAATTCTTTTAATCCACATTACTTATTTTCTTTTAATTCCAATTACTTATTCTCTTTAAATATTTCTTAAAAAACGTTATTTTTCTTAAAAAAGGTTATTCAAATTTCTTTTGAAAAATAGAAAGCATTGTATTTTATTTTTAGAATAGACGGAGTATTAAATTTATTTATTAGAACTAAAGTTTTAGTGTCCTATTTAAAAAAATATAAGGATTTTAAAGTACTATATTCTGTACTTTAATTATATTCTGTACCTTAATATGGCAGCAATACCTCCAAAGGCACGGAAAAGCTGCATTCCCTCCTCAGTTTCCGTGGATATGATCTCCACTTCGGAGCCTACTTCCTCTGCCATTTTAACAAAGTCCCCAATTACATCCTCTGAAGAAGTGGGTTTCATGGTGTCCCCACAATTCTTACAGGGCTCGTCTTTGGCGTCTTTCTCATTTTTAATGGTTTTCTCTTCCTGGTTTCCACAGGAAGTGCACTGGTAGGTGTACCTTTTAGCTTTTATATCCTCGGAGAGTAACAGGACTTCTACTGCACCGTTAATCAGGTTCTGCCTTACTTCGGCTTCACCGTAGGATGCCAGGCCATTTTCATCCACCAGTTCGGTTAAAAAGCGTTGGACCAGCTTTTTCTCCCGCATGATGTCGATTTCGGTGAGTATATCCATGGATTTGTCAATAACCTCCCGGATACCAAACTCACCGGTGTAGGAGGTATCCACGGTGGTGATAATCATCTGCTTGATCTCGTGGTGCAGGTAATCTCCGTTGACAAAATCCTCCTTAGTGTGCCCAGGTCCTCCGATAATTACTCCTTTGATGCCTTCAAGATTTAAGAAGGCTTCATTCATATGTTCCCCGATCCTTTTCAGGAATTCGTGGGCGGCCAGTTCAATCAATCGGTCAAAACGTCTCTGGGACTGTCCACCTGCTTTATGCTTCCCGGGAACACCACTGGTCAAATTTTTGACAATGTCTATTCGTTTTCCCTTCATCACGGCTATGGTGGCTTCCTTTCGGTCGATAACTGCCAGTCCGTAGATCTCCTTATCTTCCAGGATCTCCTCCAGGGGTTCCAGGAAGAACTGGGAGTTACAGTGGTAGATGTAGGTTTGCACTGGTTCTGGTGGTTCGAAAACATAGGTCTCCATCTTCTCAGTTCCCGGCCCTCCCCGGGGGATCATACCCACAAATAACACCAGACCCCTCTCTGGTGGCTTGGGGAAGAGCTTCATACGCTGCATTATAACTTCAATGGCAGATTGAACATTCTTTTTGGTCTGTTTACTTTTAATGTTGGCACTCTGGCTGAGCTCTTCACGCATGTGCTTGACCACGTCACTTATCTGCTTATCTGGTGGTATGTAAACTGACACCAGCTCAGTACCCCGACCTTTTTTATCGGAGAGTTCTTTCAGTGTGCGTTTAACCTCATAAAGTTCGGTTGATGATGGTTCGGACATTCAATATCGCTCCTAAACTGATAAAATTCATAATAAGTATTAATTCTAGAGAATCCAGTATTTCTAGAGAAATATCCAGAAGATTACTATATAGTTCCTGTGCTAATAATCTTACTGATACCCATGTAGTTATCCTCTTATAATAGTAAAATTTAGAATATCTAATTATTCTATCTAAACTTTATAATATATGTAGACTTAAACATTATCTTTGGTGAAAAGATGAGAGTAGTGATCACAGTAGGTGGATCCATAATAATAAAGGACCACGATTATAAAAGATTTCAGGGTTATTCACGAGTTTTGAAGAGTATGGCTGAAGAACACCAGATCATGGTGGTGGTGGGAGGAGGCAGAACTGCCCGGGACTACATTAAAATTGCCAGGGATTTAGGTGCCTCGGAAGCCCTCTGCGATGATATCGGGATCGAGGTAACCCGACTCAACGCAAGAATCCTTATAACTGCCCTGGGGGATGATGCTTACCCTAAAGTACCTCATAACTTCGCTGAAGCCCTTGAATTCTCCACCACCGGCAGGATCGTGGTGATGGGTGGCACCGAACCAGCCCACAGTACCGATGCCGTGGGTAGCATCCTGGCGGAATTTGTGGGTGCCGATCTACTCCTTAATGCCACTTCAGTTGATGGATTGTTTGATAAAGATCCCCATAAACATCCGGATGCCCAGATGTTCCCGGAGATCACCCCCCGCGAAATGCTGGAAATGCTGGCGGATAAGGAGATGAAGGCCGGGACTTATGAGTTCCTGGATAAAACCGCCATACAGATCATCGGGCGGTCCGGGATAAAAACAGTCATTTTCAATGGAGAAAACCCTGAAAACCTTCAAAAAGCCCTGAATGACAATATTGGTACATTGATTGTGCCTAACACTCCATGATCCATAATATTATTCTTGCTTAAACTGTAGAATTGATTTAATTAAAAATATTAGAAAAAAGAGTTTAGATAGATTGAAAATAGCTTAAATAAGAGAGGTAATACTTATGATTGAACAACACAAACACTGCCCTATCTGCGGGAAACCCATACCATTAGATGAAAGGTTCTGTTCACCTACCTGCGAAGAACTCGCCCTGGCCAATCAGAAAAGAGTTAAGAAAACCAGGAGAATGCTCTACGTATTATTCGCAGTTTTCATACTGGTCTGGTTATTTTTCATGTTAAGGGGTCAGTTAGGATTTTAATAGATTAATTAATGCTTAATCTTTAGTTAATGATTAAAATCTTGTCAGAATATGGAATAGGCCGAATATGGAATAGAATATAAATAATCAATCAGGTAGGTCTGGAATTTTAAAAAATAAAACGTCGGACACCACCTGTACTTTTTTTTTTTAACTGATTGGGTTTAATTTGGTCCTAAAATTGAAGGGGAACTCTAATTCAGTGATAATTTTTTGAATTTATTTTTAAATTTTTAAAAATCATCTGTTTTTAAATGAACAAAAAAGCCATATAATGTTATCTGGCTTCAATTAATTTTAATAAAGAATATGCTAAAATATTAGTAATAAAGAAACTATCTACCACAGAAATAAGGACACTTATAGTAAGGAGGTTTTTTCCATGCTTGTTTTAACCACGCCTTCCATACAGGGAAAGAAAATTAACGAATATTATGGTTTAGTCACTGGTGAATCCCTTTTAGGGGCTAATGTTTACAAAGATATGTTTTCCGGGGTAAGGGATGTGGTGGGTGGCCGAACATCCGCCTATGAAGAAGAACTCAAGAAAGCTAGAGAAGTAGCCCTGGAAAGTATGAAAGAGAAAGCTGCTGATAAAGGGGCCAACGCAGTTATCGGAGTTCGCTTAGCCTACCATAACCTGGGGGGAACCATGGGGAACACCATCATGGTTACGGTCTTTGGAACGGCAGTTTCCTACGAGGAATAGATTAAAAAAAATCTATGGGGACTGAATTTAAAAAAATCATCCTAATTTAAGTTAAAATGTAAAAAATCATCCTAAGTTTAACTCCAAGTATTAGGAAGGGATAGATTGCCAATATCGATTATAAAGTTTCTAAAAGATAAACGCTGGGCATTTGCCGCCATACTCATAGGTTTTGCCGTGGGATTCCTATCTGCTTTACTGTGTGTGGTATGGCAACTGAAGATATTCGGCTTTAACATACTGTTCATCGTGTCTCCCTTGGTTGCTGGTTTTGTGGAAACATTGATAGCCCAACGCATGTACGGTAAAAGTACCGGAGCAATAAGTGCCCTGTTAATATTCATATTTATAAATGCCTACGCCTGGCTTTTCCCCCAGGACCCCATTGTTATCAACTTCTTCACCCTGGGTGGTTTGGCCCTGATGATACAGGCGGCATTCCCCATACTCATCAACTACCTACTTTTTGTTGTATTTCTGGGTATATTAACCTATATTATAGGATATGTGGGAAACTTACTGTCCAAAGCCATGAACAAAGTTACCCGGAAAACCCCTGAACCCGAAGCAGAGACTGATATTGGTGATCAGTCTGGAGACCTGTTGAAAAGTCCTCAGTTAGGTTTTATGGATGACCTGGAAGTCCCCCTGGTATCCATACCCCACATGGCTGGTGGCCAGATCACCAAACACCTGGGACTGGTAACGGGAGAAGCAATGGTAGAAGATGAGTCAGAAGGAAATTCCCGCCTGCCAAAAAAACCAAAGATTGATGGTATGAGCTTAAATAAAGCTAAAGAAACCGCAATCCTTCGAATGTTGGATAATGCCTACGAAATGGGTGCTAACACCGTGGTTGAAGTTTTAATTGATTATAATTCAATCGGGGGTTTGCAGGGCAATGCCATAATAGTCACCGCCACCGGAACCGCGGTACAGTATCAATAGCAATTCCAGATACATGAATTCAGGGATAGGATCGAAGCACCCCGTATTCAAGCATATAACTTTTATCAAAGAAGTTATGCAGTGAACTCTGGCTGCTGGTCAGGAGTAGGGTGGCATCGATTTTTCCTAAAAGTTCCAGAAAATTCGCAGTGGCCTCCCGGTCCAGCTCGGCAGTTGGTTCATCAGCCAGTACAATAGCAGGATCATTAACCAACGAACGGGCCAATGTAACCTTTTGTACTTCTTCAGGGGACATATCACGGGGGAACCGGTCCCACTTATCCACATGGGCTTTTTCCAGTAATTTTCCTGCTTTTCCCTCATCAGGTGAACTCATGGGGAGCATCACATTCTCCAGAATGTTGAGGTAGGGTAAAAGATTGGCCCTGCGGAAAATAAAGCCAATTTCATTTCTAATCATAAGGGAACGTTCACTATCGTCCAGGTCACTAGTTGGGACTCCTTTAATGCAGATTTTCCCTGAACTGGGGGTCTTGATAAGGCCTGCAAGGTAGATCAGGGATGTTTTACCGGCGCCGGAAGGACCGGTCACCAGGGTGGATGAGTCCGGAGGGAGTGAAAAAGATAAATCTTTAAGGGCAGTTACCTCGGCGTTTTTACGGTGGTAGACTTTACTTACCTGGTTAAAGGCCAGAATACTTTCAGTAATCACAGAGAAGAGCCTCCTCTACTCTTATTTGGGAGGTGAACCATGCCGGGTACAGGCCGAGAATGAGACTGAGCAGGGTGGTGATGGCAATGGTGCCCACGAACAACCATAAAGGGAGCACATTGAACAGATCCGGTGCGAAAAAAACTGATATTAACCAGATACCCAGAGTTCCTATAATAACTCCGACAATGGATCCTATAAAACCTAATAAGCCAGATTCAAGGGTGCAACTAATGAAAATTTCTCTTTTTGTAAAGCCCATACATTTAAGAAGTCCGATCTCCCTTCGACGCTCGGAAAGGTTGAAACCCATCGTGTTCATAATGCCTAACACTCCAATTAACAGGGCCACGCTGGCCAGCCCATCTAACAGGTAAACCAGGTTGACTAGTAATCCCTCTAAACGGCTGAAGAACTGGTTTTCAGTGATTGAACTACCTAAAAATGAGTTTATATAGTTAACTGCCGATGATACCAGGTTGGACTGGTTATCTGCGGTTGTGCTGGATTGTACTCCTATTTTTCCACTGGATGGTCCTGATTTTTCTAAAAAACTGCTTATACCCAATCCCGAGCTTACCAGGATCAATAAAATGATGACTCCTAGGGAAATTCTTAAAACGGTTGATAGATTACGCAGGCGGTTACGGCGTAAATTTTTCAAGGATAAAGTGTATATTCCCATTAAAACCAGCTCATAATTAAAAATGGATGTCCTGCCATTTAGGAGAGTTAATCCCGATTTTTTTTTAGAAATTTTATTTTTTCCCGATATAACGTCATTGGGGGTTTTAATATTTATGTTTTTTATAGAAAATAAATAAGGTTCTTTTATAGAAAATAATGGAATCCTTAAAATTAATGAGATCATTTTATGGAAAATAAAAGGGGATGAGGCTTGTTTATTTTTGTTATTCGGATGTTTCGGCTTCAACTTCTGCTGCCGGTTTAAATATTTCAAATATTCCACTGATTATTAACCAGATACCAATTAATATTGCGAGGTAGAAGGGATTCCAGGCATATAATCCTAAAATTATGTATATGATACCCATTAAAATTCCCAGAATACCTACTCCCTTGGCTGATCCTCCTTCTCCGGTAAACAAGGTGATCACACCGGACATGAAGAGGAAAAATCCTGCTAAATAAAGTATAAAGCTGGCTAAGAAACTCAATTCAGTTATACTTCCTACCAGTCCTATTCCGGCTATTATGGCAATAATTCCCAGGATTATGTTGAGAACACTGGTTCCTTTACTGATTTTCCATCCTGAAAATCCTTGAACCAGGAACCAGACACCTAAAGCAAGCACTCCCAGCCCGGCCAGGATACTGAATGTGTAAACGCTTATTAATGGGAATGCAATCACTATTAAACCTAATATTATTGCTACGATTCCTAATGCTACATTTTTGCCTTCGGCCATATCAATCAAACCTCCCTACGGTTGGTTACAAGCCCCATACACTTTCATCTTGTGTGACTACTTAATAAGTTTTTTCTAGGTGATAAATAAACCAGCGGATAAATTTCACTAAGGTACTGGTTCGTGGAATGGAGTTAATTTAGTCTAGCCTTGAATTATCCAAAAAATCTGGTGCTGATTCTGGAAACTAATCCCGTGATTGGTCTGTTCCAATAATCACAAAATAAAATCTATTCATAAACTCCAAAAATAATTTATAGGAGATTTAAACCTGTTTTTTAGGGTAAAAATGTTCATTTTAAATAGTAATATATTTATACGTTCGCAGTTAGATTATAACTGGTTAAACATTGATTTAACTAAAAAGAGATGGAGGGTTTTGATGAAAAATACTGTATTGGGTATTTTAGCAATAATTCTTGGTTTAATTGTTTTAGCATTCCCACTGGCAGGTCTTGTGGCTGCAAGTGTGCTGACCGGATTTGTAGTATTGATGATTGCGGTATGGCTTTTAATTGTGGGTGGATCCCAGCTGGAAGTCAGTAAAAAGGCGGGGATTATGAACCTTATCCTGGGTATAATAGTCCTTATTGTGGGTATAGGCCTCATTTTCAGCCCAGCTTTATTCGCATTCCTGGCTGGATTCTTACTGTACCTGGCAGGTATATTCATGATAATAGCGGGAATCATATCTCTGGCGTCCCGTAACGAATTTAAAAATGCCACCTGGGCTGGTGTACTGGGAATAATACTGGGTCTTCTGTACATTATTCTGGGAACATTTGCCTTTGACCCGGTCTACCTGGGAGTCTTAATCGGGGTCTGGCTGGTAATCAATGGTATCTTTGCTTTCCTGGAATAAAAAGGACCATTAACAGTTAAAGCCATAAAAGAATTAAAAAAAGGTTTAGGAAATATTTAAACATATTTCCCACTATTATTTTTCTTTTAATGCCGGGAATTATTCTTTAATCTCTCTCAGCATGTTTTTAATTTCAGTTATTTCCGATTTAATTTCATTTATCTCAGTTTTTATTCCTTTAACATCATCTTCTTTAGCCATTTGAGATTCTAAATCATTCACTGTGTCATCAATTTTCGCCACGTACTCCACACTCTTCTGGACGATTTTTTCCCGATCTTCACGTAGTTTATCCATTAATGAGGAAGTTGTGGCTGCAGTTAACAGGCTGGAGATACCTATTGCACTGACCATGGCAATTATCCCCACTACACGTCCCCAGGAGGTGATGGGAACCACATCTCCGTAACCAACCGTGGTGATGGTCTGCACCACGTACCATATTGAATCCTCAAAGGTGGTAACTTCGGGGTTAACTCCGTGTTCAATTAAAAAGAACATCACTGAACAGAACACCAGTACCACCACGAAGAAGGCAAAACCGTATACCAATCTACTTTTGGTGACAAACCGGTCTACTGCTTTACCAACCTGGCGAGCGGCCATTAACAGGGTTACCACTTTAATCAGTGCCAGAATTTTCAGGATGGGGGAAGCTTCATCAATCCCCAGAAGAATCAGGCCGAGGAAATAGAAGGGTATAACCGCCAGGATACCATTCCAGTTTTTCTTCAAATAACTTTCCTGGGGTCCGGTTCTCCGGTGTTGGACCCAGTATCCAAATATAAGTAGTGCACAGGTTACTAAATCCAGATAAGCAATATTAGAATAGGTATCTGGTCTTAAGGGTAGGAAAACGCTGATAAACAGAAGGAAATTATCCAGAAATATGAAGACCATGAGAATTATTTCCAGGACAAGTTCCAGTCTATATTTCAGCTTACCATTCATGATTTCAACTTATAATTACCGGCAAATATTTTTTTCGATTATAAATTAATCCTTTAAAGTCCAGTTGGGTTTAAGTAGGTTCAGCGTGATGTGAACTTTTAAACTCATTTATAACCCCGCAGAAGATTAACTCAGGTCACGGTACCTTTTCCAGATTCCAGTGCGGTGGCCCAGTTCTACTTCTTCCTGAATTAATTCCACATCGCTGGTGATCCAGTCCAGATACATCTCCAGGTCGGGTGTTAACCCTTCTCCTTTAGAATGAGATGTCTTGATTTTCGTGGGAGGCAGTACAACATTTTTATCCACGGATAAGGCCATGTGGGCGAGAACATCCATCAACTGTTCTTTAAAAGTGGACAGATCAGGCCATGATTCACCGGATTCCATTAAAGTTGCCAGAGCAGATATATCGGCGGTTAATTTCTTATTAACTGCTTCCATATCCTTATAGAATAAAACATCATCCTCCACATCCTTAAAAGTATCATTAACCTTTTTAATGGCTGATTCAAGGTTCTTTTCCTCTAACATGTACTTCCTGAACTGTTGAACTGCCTTTTCATGCTGGTAAACCATCCCTTCACTAGGGATAACTGTTTCCAGGTATTCCCGGTTGGTACGAATGGTCCGGGCAATCTGTTCGGGTAGGTTTATGGCCATTCTGCTGGGGAAGATAAGATATGCGCAGAACAGTGCTAGAACAGCACCTATGGATATGTCAATTAGTCTGGCCACTGCATTTCCAAACACAGTTCCTGTGGGCCAGAGCAGGACTACAAAAATGGTAATAGCCATTATAGACAGGCTCATATAATTGGGATAGAAGGCCCGGAAGAAGAAGAGCATTATAAATGCTATCCACACCAGTATCTGGTGGGGAAAGATGAATCCCAGTATAATTGCCAGAATTATTGCTATAAAATTGAATGAAACCCGTGAAATCATGTTGTTCACTGTACTGGTCACATCGGGTTTGATGATTATTAGAATTCCCATGGTTATCCATATAGCACTGCGTTCGTGGGTCAAATATACTACCACAAGCCCCAGGGTCATGGCCAGGGTAAAACGCAGAGCATGGCGTATGTACATATTGTTAAGATTGAAGTTGGCTTTCAAAACTTCCTGCAGAGATCTCCGGGGTGCTCTTATGGACTTTTTTAGGGAGGATGTTTCTTCTTCTGCTAACAATTTATTGGCCCGGGTGAGCAGGCTTTTCATACTTCTAGCTACATCCAGGACCGCATCTCTACTCCTCTCTTCTAGGGGGCCTGTTTCTTGTAACTCCACCATTGTTTGGTCCAGGGGGGATAGATCTATCCCCTCCTGTCGGGTGGTGATGCTGTGGGCAACCTTCTTACTACTGGTGTTGGTAGTTTCTAGGAATCTCTGGAAAATTTCACCAAGGTTTCCTGACAAACGGGACGAAACTAACTCTGCATAACCCATGAATCCATTGAGATATGTTCCTATTCTGAAAAGTTCATAGTCTCGGGGAGAAAGAAGAATACCGGACAAAGCTTGGCGGATAGATAGAGTTTTTTCCAGGGATGTTTCGGGATCAAAGGGTGATGCCACCATATAGAGAAGATCATCCCGGCGGTGAATCAGCTTGGGGATGAATAGGATGGAGGCAACCAGGTATGCTAAAATTATGTATAACCCCCATTCGAGGGGAGAAGCAGTAGTATTGACCAGTAAAACCGAGATGAAGTAACAGGTGAAGATCATAAAGCCCATTGTTCCTGTGGTTTCCCCAAATATGTACAGGGATAGGCTGAAAAAAGCCCAGATCACTGTAAAAAATAAAAAGATGGGAAGACTGGAAAGGGCTAGGGAAGAACTCACAAAGGCCAAAAGCGTCATTATAAATCCTACCATGGCCAGGGGGACGATTTTGTTCAGGGGAAGTGGTAGGTCAATGATTATGGTGGCCACCAGGGTGGTGAACATGACGGCACTCACTCCCTTATCCAAACCCAGATATTTGGCTAAAAAAGCGGCCAAGACCATTAAAACTATGGATTTAGCTGCTTGTTTCCATAAGGGACTACCACTGGGTTTGGATAATATTTTTAACCTTCCGGAAAAACCCTTCTTTTTCATGCACTAACCCTCCCATATTTAAACTACCCAGAATAATTTTGCAATAATTTTTACGGTAACCCTAATTATTAGCAGAGGTTCTAAATTGTTAACATCTAATATCTAAGATAATCTTAAATTGCAGTTTGATCCATTACCTATTAAAACATTGTCAGAATATTCAACTTCAGTTACCTTAAGGTAATAATAAGTTGGAATTGGGGGAAGTAAAGTTCCGGGAATTGATAGTTAAGGATTATTCAAGTGTAAAGGGTGAATGAATGAGCTTTTTAAATCCAGATACTAATACAAATCAATTAGAACGCAATTTATTGCGGATCATGCGCATATTCCTTTTAGTGGCTGGTGTCTACATCACCCTCTTCGGAGGGGTGAATGGTTCTGAACGAATATTTGGAGTGATGATACTGGTAGCCCTCACCATAATCAATGCCCCCGCCATTTTCACAGGCAACAGGATACGTGCCCTGCCTGTGGAAATAGAACTTTTACTACTGGCCATGGTCTTGTTTGAATTGGTGGGAGGAGATGCCTTGGGATTGTACGTTAAACTTCCTTATTATGATAATTTCATGCACTTCATGCTCCCCTTATACATAGCGCTCATTGGAATGATGCTGGTATATACCATGTACCATTTCGGTAGACTGAAAGCTACCTTCCTGGAGATGGCTATTATTATAGTCATAGTAACCATTGGACTGGGAGGTGTTCTGGAAATGGGAGAATACACTTACGATAAATATTTAGCCAGCGGTCCACTGGGGCAGATCACTGGAAATACCCAGATGCAGGGTTCACCAACTCAAGATCCCCTGGATGACACCATGAACGACTTATTCACCGATACTGCAGGGGGAATTGTAGGGGCGCTAATAGGGGTGCTACTCATTAGGAGAGCAGAGAGGAGAGGGGGGCATTGGAAGATAGCTGATGAAATAGAAGATATGATACAGGAGTAAACCTTCAAATTCATCCTAAAAATGAAGTTCATCCTGATTTCTGGTAATTGGGATAAGATGGCCAATTTGGGTTACATTTTTCAGGAAATCACTGTTTCAAGAAATTTTATATACAGTACACACCAAAGATCAATGCGTAAATTACAATATCAATCCTATTATTAATATTAACTGTAAATCTAGTTTAATTCAGTAATTTGGCGAATATTTCCCCATGAAAAGCCGGAAAACTTGATCAGAGCTTTACTTAGAATCGAGGAATCAAGGGAGTGGAGATGGAAATATCAAAAAAGAGATGGAACTATCAAAAGAATTCCACTCTCCCCATTACAATATCAAAAAAATTTGTACCGGCAAGGGAATACCCAAACTTTCACCGGGCAAATAGGGAAGTAAAAGGAATAGTCCCATGACAGAAAAGGATCCCAACGGCATGAAATACCGGCAGAGGTTACAGCGGGGAATGACGCGCTGGCGTCATATTGTAGGTAACCCCAACTTCAATCACCAGGACTTCCAGCTGGAACAGGTGGAAGTAACCATACCCGGTCTTGACCCTGCCTTTGATAATTATCGCCTGATAAATCTTTCCGATATACATCTGGGTCAGTGGATCACACCGGAACATCTAGAGGGTGTGGTGGATCTGGTGAATAAAGAAAAACCTGATTCTATAACCATTACCGGTGATTTTGTTTCCTACATCCTGGATGATGTGGCTCAGGACCTGGAAAGATCCCTTAAAAAGTTAAAACCTAAAGAATATTCCCTGGCTGTTTTGGGCAATCATGATCACTGGTTAAGCGCAGATAGAATAAGAAATATCTTGCACCGATGTGATATAATTGATGTCAGTAATGATTTTTACACTATACAACGTGATGAAGCTCTGCTCCACGTAGCGGGAGTGGATAGTGTGATGTTAGGCAAGCACCGTCTGGACCTGGTGATGGAAAAACTCCCTACTGATGGACCAGCCATACTCCTGGCCCATGAACCTGATTTTGCCGACATCAGCTCAACCACAGGACGTTTCAGCCTGCAGATATCCGGACATTCCCACGGGGGCCAATTTTTAATACCTGGTCTGGGAACATTCATCCGCGGTCCCCATTTCCTGAAATATCCGGCAGGGAAATACATGGTGGGAGATATGGTTCAGTACACCAGCCGGGGTCTGGGAACTAATATATTCTGGTTACGGATCAACTGCGACCCTGAGATCACGGTGTTCACTTTAAAATCTCCTGAAGGTGCAAAGTAAATATTGAAGTTGATTCAATTCTTAACTATCAAGTTGATAGTCCCTTAGGTTGATCTATCCATAATTCCCTGGGTTGATCTATTCCGGTGGGGAACTTAAAGGTTAATAAATAAATAGGGAGGATCCAGATGGATAATGGGGAAAAACAGTCATCAGAGTGGTACAACAAGGTTCAGGATCATTCTAGATTCTACTGGTTGGGACGGACCCTAGTTATGTGGTTCGGTGGATTTTTAGGGTTCATAATCATAGACCATCTCGCACTGGGCCTGTATTTTGATGATTGGGTCACGGCCTTTCTGGCTGCGGGACTGGTGGGGATTTTAAATGCCATTTTCTGGCCAATCTTAGCCCGAATATTGTTGCCCTTCATGGTATTTACCGTGGGGATAGGTGCTTTACTTTTGAATGCCCTTCTAATATGGGTAGCCAGTGATTTGATGGGAGGATTCACAATTGAAGGCCCGGCCTTAATACTGACCCCCATTGCCATGGCCGCAGTTACTGCCGTGTTATCTGCTATTTTAACCATTGATGATGATGCCACCTACTACCGGAATGTTATTCGGAAAATAAAAAAAGGAAAAATCAAATTCCAGGATAAACCAGGAGTCATATTCCTGGAAATAGATGGTCTTGCCTTTAATATTCT
>Ga0228535_1000092_pt1:235000-247500 | contig 274441 bp, 272 predicted proteins | sample SJ1metagenome_FD_168457 | JGI IMG/M metagenome (GOLD analysis project Ga0228535, IMG submission 168457) | Enriched culture of PCE-dechlorinating microbial communities from Ithaca, New York, USA - SJ1 | ecosystem: Engineered > Modeled > Simulated communities (microbial... >...
CGACCTCCAGGAAATGGAAGAAGACTACCTGTTCGAACTGGAAATACGAAACTACTCACGTAACACCATCAAAACGTACAGGTCAATCATTAACAACTTCTACAAGTTCCTAAAGGATGAAGAAGAATTGTATGATGAAAGACAGGTTTTAAGAAGTTTCAAACGGTACATACGCCACCTGAAACGTGAAAAAAACGTTTCGCAAAATTACATCTACCTGGTCACGGTGGTGGTTAAAAAATTCTTCGAATTCGGAGGAATCCACATACTGGAAGAGGTTAAAACCCCTAAAAGGACCAAATCTCTACCAAAATCCCTTAATGAAGATGAAGTTCAGAGCCTTATCCATGCACCTGAAATTCATAACCCGGTAGATTCTTCACCTACATCTGAATCTCTAAGACTTAGAAATAAACTATTACTGGCCTTATTATACTCATCTGGTTTGCGTGTATCCGAACTGGTCACCATCCAAACTAACCACCTTGATCTGGAAGAGAGGACCATCCGGATCAGGGGGAAAGGGGAAAAAGATAGGATAGTTCTTTTTGATGATGACACCAAAGCTTTGATAGAGGATTTCCTGGAAAAAAGGACCTGTGAAAGTGAATACCTTTTTGTTAACCGTTCCGGGAACCACCTGACACCCCGCTACGTTCAGATGATGATCAAGGACTACGCACGGGTGGCAGGCATTAAAAAGAAGGTAACCCCCCACATATTAAGGCACTCGTTTGCTACCCACCTTTTAAAGAACGGTGTGGATATTCGTGCCATACAGCAGCTTTTAGGACACTCTAACCTATCTACTACTCAGATTTATACTAGTGTGGATATGGAGACACTTAAAAACGTCTATGACCGTGCAAAATTGCGTTAAAATCTATTCTAAGGATATTATTTTTGTTATTTCTTCATTATTTTCTTAAATCTTCTTATTTTTTCCTAAAATAGTAACATGGGGGAGTGTTTCTTTAATTTTTAGGTGAGTAATAGGGTAGTGTAAAGCACCTCATATTAATTTTAAATAATATATTAATACTATTGGGGGATGGGGAACAATTTAAATTATAGGTGAAGCGGGTTATTTTTACAAATTAGTTCCGTTAATGGGAGTTTTTTAATTTTTTGGAAGAAAATTTGGAAAATTTTTTTGGAAATTTATATAACTGCTGAAATCAGTTAACGATATTGATAATAGATATTGAATAAAGATATCTAACTTTGATATAGAATAAAGATATTTATAACCGATATCGAATATTAATATTAAACTCAGTAGATTTACTAAATTAATGAGAAGTTACCTAAATAGAAGGTTTTACCTAAAGATGAGAAGGAGGTAATCAATTGACCTTAAATCGAAGGTTTTTCCTGGGCTTTATACGGATCCACATACTACACCAGGCAAGCCAGGGCGAGATTTATGGAGTGCAAATGATAAAGGAACTGGAAAACCATGGTTACCAGGTCAGCCCCGGAACCATGTACCCCATCCTCCATGCACTGGAAAGGGAAGGTTTCCTGAAAAGCAGAAGGGAAAATGTCCAGGGAAAAATCAGGAAGTACTACAAAATAACTGGTAAGGGCCAGAAGATCCTAACAGAATCACGCCAGAAGGTGGGTGAACTCACCCGTGAATTAATGGTTTAAAAATGGTATCCTGAGTGGAATGGGGTTGGGAACATATTGCAGTCTGGGGAAATTTGAAATATGAAGATAAACAATAGATAATAAAAGGATAGTTTCACCCGTATAATTTTTAATAGGGATATATTTGCCGATTAAGTGAATATTAAGGTATTCACACGAGGTGTTTATTCTGTCAAGAGAATTTCCCCGGCCACACCTGGTTTCCAGCAGATGCATAGAATTTGATGCCTGCCGTTACAACGGTCTTATTATAAGGAGTAGCCTGGTTGAAAAACTCAAAAAATACGCCGATTTCACGCCGGTATGTCCCGAGGTGGGAATCGGGCTGGGAATACCCCGGGAACCCATCCACCTGGAAAAGGACCAGGATAAAATAGAACTCATCCAGCCAGCCACCGGGTACAACTGCACCCCTAAAATGTTGGAGTTTTCTGATTCATTTTTAAAGTCAGTTGAGGGGGTAGATGGTTTCATACTGAAGAATAAATCCCCTTCCTGTGGAGTGAAGGCGGTTAAAATTTATCCCAAGGGTGAAATGTCAAGGCCCTGGACTGATGGGGTGGGAATGTTCGCGGCAGCAGTTTTCCGATTTTTCCCCTCAACTCCTACCGAAGATGAGGGTAGACTACGCAACTTGCACCTGCGTGAAAATTTCCTAACCAGGATCTACACCCTGGCTGATTTTAGAGAGAAGGTATCGGGAGATTTCAGTGATATGCTGGAATTTCACCGAAAAAACAAGCTTTTATTTTCATCTTACAGCCAGATGTACGCCCGAAAACTGGGGAGACTGGTGGCCAATCAGAAGAGGAGCACGTTTAAGGATTTAGTGGAAAAGTACGAGAATATCCTGAAAAAGATGCTTCTACAGGATCCGCAGCCCCCATCTAATGTCAATGTATTGATGCACGCTTTCGGCCATTTTTCCCATGATCTTACCAGTCCAGAGAAAGCCTTCTTCCTGGAATCCCTGGAAAAGTATCGTCAGGGAAGGGTTCCCCTACTGGTGAACCAAAACTTACTCAAATCATGGATCATACGTTTTAACAAGGAATATCTGGGGGATCAAACTTTTTTCGAACCTTACCCTGAGGAATTAATGGAAATAACCTTCATTTAATTATCCTCCTTCCTTAAATTCCATCATTAATTATCCTCCTTCCTTAAATTCCATCATTAATTATATTCCTTTCATTTAATCGCATTCTACCATTTAAATCATATTAGAGGGTTGAACTATGATCCCTATCCCATGTATTAAAAAACTAAACCAGAATCCTTTGAAGGATGGAGATTATGTCTTATACTGGATGCAGGCCTCTCCCCGGGTACACACTAACCATGCACTGGAATACAGCATAAAAAAGGCCAACCAAATTAAAAAGCCTTTATTAGTATTTTTCGGGATAACCAACCAATTTCCAGAGGCCAATAATCGGCACTACACCTTTCTACTCCAGGGACTTCAGGATGTTCAAAATGCACTGGAAAAACAGGGAATAAACATGGCAATTCAGATGGTCTCCCCGCCGGAAGGTGCCCTGGAACTGGCAGAGAATGCTTCAATGGTGGTTGTGGATAGGGGTTATCTGAGCATACAACGTGAATGGATCCAAAAAGTCATAGATGGACTACAATGTCCGTTGATACAAGTGGAAACCAACGTAGTAATTCCCGTGGAAACTGCCTCGTCTAAGGAAGAGTATTCTGCAGCCACTATCCGCAGGAAGATCAACAAAAAACTGGATGAATTTTTAATACCCCTGAAAAGAGAAAAACTAAGTACTCGTTTTAGTGATCTTGATGTAGATTCACTGTCCCTTGATGATGTAGATTCCATCATCTCGCGATTAGGGTCAAAATCTAAAGTAGTCCCTGTAGCTAAATATGAGGGTGGAACTGGGAATGCCATTAAACTACTGGATACTTTCATTAAACATAAGCTGGACAAATTTCCAGATAGAAATGATCCCAGCACGGACTACCTGTCCCATATGAGTCCCTACCTCCATTTCGGTCAGATATCTCCGTTACATATAGCACTGGAAGTTTTGAAAACCAAAAGTCCGGGTAAATCTGCCTACTTGGAAGAACTCATCATCCGCAGGGAACTGGCTGTGAATTTCGTATACCACAACCATGAATACGATAAACTGAAATGTCTCCCGGACTGGGCATATAACACCCTTATGGAGCATCGGAAGGATAAAAGAGAATATATTTACTCCTTTGAAGAATTTGAAAATGCAGAAACCCATGATCCTTACTGGAATGCAGCGCAACTGGAAATGGTACATTCTGGTAAGATGCAGGGATACATGCGCATGTACTGGGGTAAAAAAATCCTGGAATGGACTCAAAACCCGGAAGAAGCCCACCAAATAGCTCTTAAACTTAACAACCGGTATGAATTAGATGGTCGTGACCCCAATGGTTATGCCGGGGTGGCCTGGTGTTTCGGGAAACATGACCGGGCCTGGAAAGAACGGGAGATATTTGGTAAGGTACGTTACATGAATGACCAGGGTTTACGACGTAAATTTAAAATGGATAGTTACTTGGATGCAGTTAATAACCTGGTAGATTCATCAGTGTCCTGATTTCATTAATTTCGTGTTTTAAAGTGTTAAAAGTTATTCTTCATCTATTGGAAAATAATCTGAAGATAAGTTTATATTTATCATGAATCAATTAAGTAAAGGAGCTTCAATGGAGCTTTCCCTAATGTTTTAAAGATTTTTAATAATGTTTAGTAGGTGTAGATATCAAGTCAAAAGACTATCTGCCTTATGAATGTTTAAGAAATACGTCTTTGAAAGATTCGTACTCTAAGAAGTGATAAAAATGGAAATCAACATGGATAATTATTTCCAGAGGAGACAATCGCTATTTGAATGGCGGTCCAATACTTCTCTGGTAAACAAAGTAATCATGGCCTTTTTCATGGCCTGTATTACGGGAATAATGGCTCAGGTGATAATACCCCTTCCCTGGACTCCGGTCCCCGTGACCGCCCAAACCTTTGCTGTATTAATGGCTGGTGTGGTTCTGGGACGACGATGGGGTGGAATAAGCCAGATAATGTACATAGCAATAGGTTTACTGGGCGTGCCCTGGTATGCTGGTCTCACTGGTGGTTATGAAATCCTTTTAGGCGCTACCGGAGGATACTTCCTGGGATTCGTTTTAACGGCCTTTGTAATGGGTTACGTTACTGATAAATACGCCCAGTCTAGAAATTTCCGTCCCATGTTAGGATTGACCTTTCTGGTGAACTTTGCCCTGATTTACATCCCAGGTTTACTGGGACTGGGACTGTGGATGTACCTGACTGAAGGAACGTTCCCTACCTTCTTGACCCTGATAAGTATGGGTCTTTTACCATTCATACTAGGTGACCTGGTGAAGATAGGAGGAGTAGCAGCCCTCACCAAGGCTATAACTCCCAAAGAAGACTACCAGAAATGAAATGGTAAATGCAAACAGCGATGGTTGTCTGGAGAGTCCATCCGGATTTTTAAACATGATGGAAAATAGAGAGGCCAGTGGCTCTGAACCCCTGAGGATCAGAGCCCATCACCTCCTCTGTATGCAGGGATTCCAAGGACTTGGTTACAGTGAAGAATTCACCAAGAACATGGCCCTGATTACTGATAAACTTCTGAATGATTCTACTTTTCTACTTGAAATTGTAACCGAAGCTGATTCTATCTGCCAGCACTGCCCTCACCTGGTAGGAGATAGATGTGACCAGGAACACCCCTCAGGAAAAATTAGCTCCATGGACCTCCAGGTTTTAAAGAATTTAAAGATTAAATCAGGGACTTTGATATCATCCAGGGAAGCTCTATCCCTGACTAAGAATTTACATCCCCGTGTGGTTAAAAAAATATGTGGGGACTGCCTCTGGCGGGATAACTGTCTCTATTATCAGGAAAAATGTCCCCTTTAATTTCGCCAGAAAAGAACTACATACTAAGTGAGTAGTGGTCCAGATGGAATGGGAGTAAAAATGAATGAAAAATAAACACCAAAAATTCATGGAAGAAGCTTATAAGGAGGCCCAGATCAGCTTACAACAAGGGGGAATACCTATCGGGGCTATCCTGGTTAGGGATGATGAAATAATAGGTCGGGGTCATAATAAGAGAATACAACATGGTTCCAGCATACTCCATGCCGAGATGGACTGTCTGGAAAATGCAGGCAGACTGCGCGGGGCAGATTATAAGAAATGTACAATTTACACCACCCTTTCACCGTGTAACATGTGTTCCGGGGCAATTATACTCTACCAAATCCCACAAATAGTTATTGGTGAGAATGAAAACTTCAAGGGCCCGGAGCAATATATAAAGGATAACGGTGTGGAGTTAATAAACCTGAACCTGCCCACCTGTAAGGAGATCCTGAAAAACTTCATTGAAAACAATCCTGAATTGTGGAATGAAGATATAGGAATATAGCTCTATACCCTAAACCCGGTTTAATTCCTAAACTAAGTTTAATATGGGATCAGATAAGGAATATATCTTTTTTGAAGGAAAAATATTTTAAAAGAAATAATTAAAAATAATAGTTGATTTAATTTTGGCACACAAAATCCAGGCACGCATATGCCGGAAAATCTAAAAAAATTAATGTGGAAAAAACTAGAGAAGGGGAGGATAGAAAATGGTGAAATGGGGACCGGTAGTGGTAGGTTTTATTCTGGCAATCATTTTGGGAAATCTTTTCGGGATATACGTGAATCAGTCCTGGGGAGTTAACCTGGGGCTGTTTATTGCCGGGTTAATAGTGGGATACTGGGTGCACGAGGGGATAATTGGCGGCCTGTGGAATGCCACTGTGGCCGGTGCATTTGGATCCATAGTTCTGGCTATTCTTTTGATTGTTGGTGGAACCATCTTTGGTGGCATTGCCGGCTTTGCTGCCGGGGCAGTAACTGGATTCACCATTGTAATAGTATCTCTCATTGCCAACATCGTTTTCATGGGTGTTGGTGGAGCCATCGGTGGCATCATCAGTGGTAGTGATTAAAAACAAGCAATGAATAAAACCAGATAATCAAAATATTTTTTAAAATTCTCTTTTTTTGTAGGGGATTATTTTTTATTTCTTTTTTTTAAATTCCTTTTTTCTATCTGATTTTTGATAATATTCCCTATTAACTTTTTTTAGCATTAAAATCAGGGATCAAAGATTTTCCAGGCATTCATCCATTAAGATATGGGCATCTTCATTTTTAGGGTTCATAATAAGAACTTTCCGGAAACAACCCACCGCTTTATCAAAATCGCCCAATTCAATGAAAGCCACTCCTTTGTTGCTTAAGAAAATTTCGTTATCTGGTTCCAGGGCTAGAGCTTCATTGTAACATTCCACGGCCTCTTTAAATCGATTAAGTTCCATGAGTGCGTTTCCCTTACGATTCCATGTGGATGCATCAGCTTCTTCCCCCAGGCAGAGTTCCAGGGAACGATCATAGCATTCCAGGGCATCTTCGGCCCGCTCAATTTGGGATAGGAGATTTCCTTTGGCATTCCATGCTTCAGGATCCCGAGGATTCAGTGTTAAAATTTTATCATAGCAAGCTAAAGCCTCGTTAAAACGTCCCAGCATCTCCATGATGAAACCTCTCCAGTACAGCACCAGCATATTCTCCCCGTTGATTTCCAGGGCATGGTCATTGGCTTTAAGTGCTTCTTCCGGCCGGTTAGAGTTCAAAAGTGCTATTGCTTTGTTATTCCATACGTATTCATTGTCAGGTTCCAGTTCTAGGGCCTGATCATAACATTCCAGTGCTTGGGGGAATTTTCCCAGACGGGAGAGATTATCTCCCTTCCGGTTCAGGAGGTAGACATCTTGGGGGTCGATCTTTAAAGCGGCATTGTAACACATCACTGATTTATCGAATTTTCCCACATCAAATAGTATATCTGCCCTCTTGGTGATCATGGCCTTTTCATTGATCTGGGCTCCTTCCCATTCATCCATGGGGAGTTTGCGGAACTTTATCACCTGGAAAAGGGAATCTTCACTGGAGTGATCCGGGTACATCTTTCTAAACTCAGATTCTAACTCTGCAGCATCCTGGAAACCTTCTTCACGAGCCAGTTCATCATCATGGATAAGACGGTTAAACTTCACCACTTCCACCCCGGTCACTTCTGCTTCAAATAGTTTTTTCCTCTCTTTGGAAACCAGATTCCAGTAGCAGTGCAGGCGGTCTCCCTGTGATAAAGGGTTTTTCCACAGTTTCCTAATGGTGGTGGTTTTTTCACCAGTTATCAAGTCTAAATGACGACTTCCGAATAGCAGTATTGGTATTTAACACCCCTCCTCTCGGTGTTATTGATAATTATGGTTAAAAGAATATCTCCATGTATTTCTTTGTGGGGGAGGGTTAAAAATTCTTCCCTCCTAATATTGGCTCTGGATTATTTTTTTGTTGATTATTTTTATAGTAGGGATTAAATGATTTCCATTAAATAATTTCCTCACCGAACTGGGATGTTTTAATTTTCACCTTTCCCAGCTGCGGCTTGATCTGCAGGGCTATCTCTTTCAGTTCTTTAGGATCAGTATCTGGTGTGTTTTTCAGTTTTTCATCTAGCACCACTCTATTCCGAAACTGTTGCAGGGTGTAGATATCACACTGGATGTTCCTGGCGATCTCATAAACATCTTCTGGTTCCAGCAGGCCCGGAACGTAGGTGGTACGACATTCAAGGAAGACGTTGGAATTTGTAATTATTTCCATACTTTTTTTTACTTTTTCTCCAATTTCCACACCTATAATCTCCTTATATTTAGCAAACGGTGCTTTTATATCCAGGGCCACATAGTCCACCAGTTCCAGTATTTCCTGCAAACTCTCAGGATAACACCCATTGGTATCCAGTTTGGTTTTCAAACCCTTCTCTCGGGAGTACTCCAGGATTTGGCCCAGTCCTTCCATTTGCATGGTGGGCTCACCCCCGGTGATCACCACGGCATCGATGAAGTCCAGGGATTCATCAATTTCCTTTTTAATAGTGGAAAGGGGAGTATCATCCCCTCCGGCAATGATTTCAGGGTTGTGACAGTAAGGACATCTCAGGGGACACCCGCCGGTGAAAATAACCAGGGACATTTTAGCAGGATATTCCAGGGATGATAGGATGACGCCGCCAGTCAGCATGTTTCATCTCCAGTTGGGGATAGGTACCTTAATCTGCAGATGGTGTTTTTATCCGTAGTGATTTCCTTCGTGTATCTTCCTTTATCCATCACTTATTTACTCTCCTTACCTTTAATGGGCAATGATAATTTAGGGGGTTATTCATTATTTTATAGTTCACTCTTCACTGGTCCTCTATGTCCGAGTTGGTACCCATTCATTCACTGGAATAAATAGGGAATTCAATGTATTTTATGGAATAAATGAGATTTTACTGTAAAATATTTTGGAGAATATTGATAAACTGCTCATCTTCTTCCATGGTGGCCACACTAACCCTTATCCAGTATTCATCCAATCCACGGAAGGAACTGCAATCCCTAACTATCACTCCATTTTTCATTAGTTCTTCTGAGATTTCTCGGGAATTCATTCCTGTGTCCCGGATATCCACCAACATGTAATTGGCCAATGATTGGTAAACCTTCAACTGGGGGATTTTGGACATTTCATGGTAGAGGTAATCCCGGCTCTGGATGGATAGCTCATTGGACCTTTCAATGTAATCTGGATCATCCAGGGTGGTGGAGGCGGCAATATGTGAGAGTTTATTCAGGCTGAAGACGGGTTTAACCCGGTGCATGTACTGTATAAATTCTTTATTGCCGATTCCGTAGCCAATCCTCATCCCGGCCAGGCCCATGACTTTGGAAAAGGTTCGGAGGATGAAGAGATTGTCATACTCGGCCAGGAGTTCCAGATTGTTAACACCAGAAAACTCCCAGTAAGCCTCATCAACCACTACCAGGGCATCAGTACTCTCTAAAACTGTTCTAATATCTTTTTTATCAATCAATCCTCCGGTGGGATTGTTGGGGGTGCACAGGAAGATAACCTTGGTCCGGGGAGAAATTGCTTCCAGCACCGAATCGAGATCCAGCTGGTTTTTTTCAATATCCCAACGTGCGTAGACCGGAACTGCGCCGTGGATGTTAAAGGTGAACTCGTAGTACATGTAAGATGGGGGATGGACAATGTACTCATCACCGGGTTCAATAAGGGTTTTGGCCAAGACATCCAGGATTTCATCTGCTCCATCTCCACCTATAATCACTTCCTCTACATTAACACCGGCGTAAGAGGCAATTTTTCTCTTCAAATCATCAGTATTGGATTCAGGGTAGGTGTTAATCTTGTGGAGATTTTCCTGAAGGGCCTTCACTGCCCGGGGTGATGGTCCCAGGGGATTTTCATTGGATCCCATCCTAATTATTTTATCCGGGTCCAGGTTATAAGCACGAGCCAGATCCGCGTTAGATCTGCCAGGAACATATGGATCAAGCTTTTTAACTAATTCTTTTACACGTACCATATTAATCCGTCCATTAATCCTATTTTTATCCAAATATTAGGTAATCTTAAAATATTTCAATTTTAGGTGCAGGGTTAATATTTTATTCAAGTTTTTTTCCCATTCTGAATGAAGGAGTTAACAGATTAAGCAATTATCCTTCATTTTTAAAATGTATCCCTAGTATTATCCTTCTTCGCACTGATCTTCACTGTGCGCTAGATTAAAATAACGTAAAGCGTTATCCTTAATCCCCTGCACTTCTTCTTCACTCAACTCACGCACTACTCTGGCCGGGACACCCATTATCAGGCTGTTTTCAGGGAAAACCTTACCTCCAGTCACTACGGATCCCGCGGCCACTATGCTGTTCTTCTGGATGTGGCTGCCATTGAGTAAGGTGGCATTCATACCAATAATGCAGTTATCATCAACTGTACAACCATGGATCACTGCTGCATGTCCTACTGAAACATAATCCCCTATTTTAAGTGGATAACCTTTAGAGGAGTGTAATACAGAGTTATCTTGCACATTAGAATTATTACCAATGGTAATGCTCTCCATATCTCCTCTTATCACTGCATTATACCAAACAGAAGAGTTAGCTCCGATAATAACATTTCCTATGGTGTGAACACCGGGGAAAATTTGCACACTGGGATGGATCATGTCTAGATTTATGATTTCTATTTATAAAAAGATTTACCAGATGGTAGGAAAGAACAGTTTTCGGGTATCTCCCTCAGGGCCAAGTCTGTGGATTGTTATTTTGGAATTTACTAGCTATGTGGGTCGAATAAATAAAAAAATGCATTTTTTTAAAAAATTGAAAAATAAAAAATTAGGATGTTTAATCAAAAAATAGGAAAATTTAGTAGGGATTTTTGAAAACCTATTTTTTATCCTTTATTTCCTGTTTCTGGTGGTGTATAACTATTTTGTTATCGGGTATGTCCCGGTAAATTATAGCCCCGGATCCCACAGATGAATTGAGACCAATGGTCACTCCCGGATTGAAACTGGAATTGATACCAGTTTTAACTCCGTCAGCGAATATAACACCCATTTTACGCCTTCCACTGTCAACCCTTTTACCTTTGACTGTTACTTTCACCCCTCCATCATCGAAGCGGAGGTTGGCAATGTTGGTTCCAGCGGCAATGTTACAATTAGCCCCAATTATAGAATCACCCACATAAGAAAGGTGGTTTACATTGGTTCCATCCATAATTATTGAATTTTTAATTTCAACTGCATTTCCAACGTTAACATCGTTACCAATGGAGGTGTGTTTACGCAGGAAAGTGTTGGGGCCGATATCACAGTTTTCTCCGATGTAAACTGGACCCATGATGTAGGTTCCAGAACGGATGATGCTGCCCTTTTTAAGTACTACCGGGCCATGAATAGTAACTCCCTCTTCAATTTCACCTTCGATCTGTTCGTGGGATGCTTCCAGGTAATGTTCATTTAATTCCAAAAATTCCCAGGGACGTCCCACATCGATCCACTTATCCTGGGACACCAATCCCAGAACTTTTTTCCCCTCTTTAATCTGGATTTTAAGGGAGTCAGTTATTTCGTATTCCCCCCGTTCAGATTTATCTGTTTGGGCAATGGCCTGGAAGATACTGGGGTCAAAGAGATAAATTCCGGCATTAATAAGGTTACTGGGGGCTTCACCAGGGGCGGGTTTTTCCACCACATCATTTATACAATCTCCTTCCAGTTCCACCACTCCAAAGGAAGAAGGATCATCCACTTCAGTGAGAACTAAGATTGATTGTGCTTGTGATTTGTTGTATTTGTCTATTAAGCTTTTTATTAGTTGATTTCCCAGGATTATATCTCCATTGGTAACAATGATGGCATCGTTGGTTTCAAGGGCAAGATCCGCCACCTGTCCAATGGCATGGGCAGTTCCCAAGCGTTCTTCCTGGGTAACGTAGTTGATGTTAACTCCAAGATTATGTCCATCCTGGAAATGATCCATTACCGCTTCCTTCTGGTAGCCCACGATCAGGGTGATGTCTTTTATACCGGCATCACGCAGTGCTCGGATATTGTATTCCAATAGAGGTTTCCCACCAACCGGGAGCATGGTCTTTGGTCGGGTGAGTGTCAAAGGCCGCATCCTGGTACCTTCACCTGCTGTAAGTATAACCGCCCTCATATAACTCCTCCAATAAATCAGACTTTGCATTGATATTTAATAAGATATATTATAAAAGTTCATGAATAAATTTTGCTGCCTTTTCATGAATCATCCGGGCTTTATCTTCAGTTTTACCTTCTAAAGTTATTCTGATGAATGATTCAGTTCCGGAAGGC
>Ga0228535_1000092_pt1:252500-274441 | contig 274441 bp, 272 predicted proteins | sample SJ1metagenome_FD_168457 | JGI IMG/M metagenome (GOLD analysis project Ga0228535, IMG submission 168457) | Enriched culture of PCE-dechlorinating microbial communities from Ithaca, New York, USA - SJ1 | ecosystem: Engineered > Modeled > Simulated communities (microbial... >...
CTGGGCGGCGATTATAACTTCACAATCTCCCAAAATGCTGAGCCCCTTATGCCACTGGTGTTTCTCTTCAGGGTTTATATTGGTGGGGATGTATTCTACAAATTCTATTTCATCTCCATCCCATTGGTATATGGCGAATCCCTTAGCCCGGCCAAAATGATCGGCATTCACCTGATCGGATGTGGCTACTGCAATCTTCATAATTACTCCTCCTTTGAATTGACCGGGACTCCTAATTTTCCACGGTAGTCCCTTTAATGAAGTGTCATTCTTATATTCCCTCATTATAATAATTCTTAATTCCTCATTATCATAATTCATGTTCTAATGGTTTTTTACATACAAAAACCGGTCGTTCATCTTTTTCTTCATTCCAGGGAATTTCAGAGTAATCACCGTAGATATGGGTTTTAAAACCAACTCCTTCCGCAATTCGGTTAACTTCCGGAGTGCTGAACACGCCAATCCGGTGCTGATCCACTTCAAAATCCATAATTCCGTCCTCCTTAATCAGGAAAACGAAGTTGGCATCGAAGACTCCATCGTATAATCTGCTCTGGGATATCCGAGCCAATTGGAGATCTCCATCCACTGCAGCATCCACCAGCATCCTTCCTTCTTCCCAGTTCTCGGTGCAAAAGCCCAGATCAAATATAAGTACTCCACCTGGTTTCAGATGATGGTAGAATCGTTTAAATGTTTTTTCCAGCTCTAAGAGGTTGGTGTGGTAGTTAATGGATGAAAACAGGCAAATAATGGTATCAAATTCCCGATCCAGGTCCATCTCTTTCATGTTACCCTGGATGAGTTCCATTTCTGGAACCTTTTCCCGGGCTATATCCATCATCTCTGGGTTAATGTCCAGTCCCACCACGTTGAAGGAATCGGTGAGGTACTGGGCATGGTTACCCGTACCGCAGGCCACATCCAGAAGGTTATTTCCCGGGGATTGCTGGTGAAGTTCCACCATCTGTTTAATGAATTCTACCTCACCAGGGTAGTCCATCCACTGGTAGATGAGATCGTAGTAACGGGCAAACTTACGATAAAGTTCCTGTTCCGGCATTTTAGGTATTCCTCTGGTATGTTTTCAGGATTATCAAAGTTGAAATGGCTTATAACTGTAATTTATCCTTTTATTTTCAATATGAGCTGGGCCACGTTATCTGCAAAACGCACTGCGGTCTGGATTCCTTCAGTGTCCTCTTCGGCCTCACCCGGCTGGTGGGCGAAGACCATGTTCCAGTAGGTGCTTCCGGGAACGATCATGTCGTTGATGAAGAAGAACATGAGCATTTCCTGTATAGTGGCAGTGTGACCACCCCTACGGGCCACAGCTATGGGACCTCCCACCTTCCAGGACAGGAAGTTTCCTGAGTTCATGCTGACCATTCCAATTCTCTGCAGGGCAGACATCAAATCACCACGGGCTGTTCCAAAGTACACCGGGGAACCAATGATAAACCCATCAGCCACCTTTAACTTTTCGATAATATCGTTAAGCCCGTCTTTAAGGGCGCACTGGTGCAGTTGGGCACACTTTCCACAGGCAACGCAGGAGCGTATTTTCATCTGGCGCAGGGAAACAATTTCTGCTTCCAGCCCACTTTCTTCAATGGTCCGGGCACATTCTTCCAGGACCTGCATGGTGTTACTTTCTTTCCGTGGACTGGCACATAACATGAGAACTTTTTTCATGGTTTAAACCTCCAGAGACATTCTTTTTAGACTTTATTATTTTATTTATTTGGTATGGGGTTTACCATTTATTAGAATGGAATGTTATTTAGTTCACCAGCTATTTGGTCAAACCCTTTATAAATTCCCCAACACTCCTCAAAGATCCTTCACTTTCTCTCAAGTGAGAGTAAAACAGTTGCCAGGTATGAAACATGCCCTGCCACACTTCCAGGTCTACTTTTACTTCTTTCTTAACGGCCACTTCCCGGAAACGATTTATATCGCATAGAAGGAGTTCACGACTTCCGGCCTGGATTAACAATGGTGGCAGTCCCTCCAGATCTCCATATATGGGTGAAACCAGTCCATGGGAAGTGCTTTGTCCCTGCAGGTACATATCCCGCATATCTTCCAGTGCAGAGTAGTTGATCCAGTCTTTTACATCTTTCAGGTGACTGTAAACTACTGGGAACTTAAAATCCACCACCGGGGACATACAAACCCCTCCCAGTGGTAATTCTTCCCCCATCTCTTTCAGGGCAAGCAGAGTGGATAGGGTCAGAGTACCTCCTGTTGATATCCCAGCAATAACCAGTTCCCGGGCCTTGAAACCTTCATCGCGCAGCCAGAGATAGGATTCAACACTATCTTTCACCGCTGCCGGGAAGGGGTGATCCGGGGGCAGGCGGTAATCAACACTGAAAATGGAAAAACCAGTGTGTTTGGATATTCTCTGGCAGAGGTCCTGGTGTCCACGGGTAGATCCCCGGTTGAGTACTCCTCCGTGAAGGAACAGGATAACCTTTCGAGAGCTGCTTTGGGGGGTTACCATCCAGTAGGAAGGGACGGGAGCATCTGGTTCTGAGGTGATTTTCAGGGGACCATGGGAACTGAAAGATAAAAAAAATTCATTAAAATGCTCTGTATTACTATCCAGTCCAGCTTTTGTGGGTTTGAACTGGTTTGCAATGATTTTAAGCAGGTCATCAACGTTTTGGTTCATCTTTCAAAACCTTGCCCTTTAAGTTAAAGGATATGAAATTTTTCTTAATCTAGCCATCACCCTTAGCCCTGGTTTTTTTGGTCCAGACAAGGGGTTAAAAAATATACACTCTCTGAAAATTTTGACCTTGTATGAATCGAAATTAATAATTAACCTTGTTTGAATCGAAATTAATAATTTATAGGGTTGACAAATATAACTTTGAATTTAATTTTCGTTGTATTAATATTCACCAGAATTCGTTAACACTTTAAGTAAATCCCGGAACATACCTAACGAATGAGGAATAAATTCCCAACAACGAATAATTAATATAATATCATGGATTAATAATATAAACAAAGCACGAAGAAATACCCTGACACTAATTATGAACAGTAATGAATGGTGTTATCTTAAGGGGGAGCGTTATGACTGATATAACTATTATGCTAGTGGAAGACGAGATTATCGTTGCTGCTGATGTTAAAAATCGACTGGAAAGTATGGGATATGAGGTTCTGGGGATTTTTGACACGGGAGAGGAAGCCATCCAGAGGGCCGGGGAACTGAGGCCCAAACTGATTCTGATGGACATTGTCCTCAAGGGAGAGATGGATGGAATTGATGCTGCCCAAAAGATACGTGAGCTGTACGATATCCCTATTATCTATTTAACTGCCTATTCTGATGAAAAAACACTGCAAAGGGCCAAGGTAACTGAACCCTTTGGTTATGTGCTAAAACCATTTGAAGACCGTGAGATCCAGAGTGCCATGGAAATGGCCCTGTACAAGCATGAAATGGAAAAAAAATTAAAGGCCAGCGAAGAAAAGTATCGTAAACTGGTAGAAAAGTTCCTACGTGTTTCCACGGAGATTTTAAATGAATTAAGTAAACCGGAATAGATTTTACGTTTATATTTTTTCTCAATCAATTTTCACTTCTATATATTTTTATAATTTTTTCCTAATCCTTCTTTTTATCCGTTTTTCTAATCTTTTAAATCAATATCATTTCTTTCCAGAATAAGCACTACTAGTTTTGAATATTGTTAAAGTAAAGATTTTTAGAATTTATTGTCTGCTTTTAGAGATTTAAAATTCTTTATTTTTTCTTAAAATTATTGTTAAATATTTTTCTTGCCAAACTGTTTGAAAATAGGTTTTCCAGGAGAATACTTTTCTTTTTATCCGATCTTCCCCCCTACGTATGTAAACCACCCCTTACTTTTAGTAAAGTTTATATAACATAATGTATAGTTTACTTTACATGAGGTGTAATTATGAATCTTAAAACTATACGAATAATCTTAACTGCAGCTTCCGGACTGGGAACTGTTTTATGGGTTTCCGGAATGATATTGGCTAATATTTACCTGGTTGCCGCTGCTCTTTTAATGCTGGTAGTCATTATTCCCGTGGCCTATTCCAATAGGAACAATATGAAAGAGATATTCCAGGGTAAAGATGCAGCTGTAGTGGATGATGAGAGAACACAGATGATCAATGAAAGGGCATCCAACATGACCATGGGGGTCTATTTAGCGGTGATGTTGTACATTGCGGTGATAATTGTCACCATGAGAAATGTTTATCCCCAGTACACCGTGGTGGGATATGCTCTATTTTTATCACTCCTCTTTGCCCTGGCTCTATATGCCTTCGCTCGATGGTACTACACTCGAAAGTATTAAAATGGAGATATGCGAAGTTTGCAGAATAAAATAAATAAAAAATGAATTTAAAGATTATAAACCGGAGTGAATTTATGAACCGAAAAAATTACCAGTTTTTCCGAGTGCTGATCATCATTTTTGTGGCCTCCACAGTTGCCCTGGGTGTCTCCCTGGGGAGCCTGGTACTGGCGGCACTATCTTTTGGTCTGGGAATAATTTTATCCATTTTCCTGCGCAGAAAACTGGATGAAGTAACTGAAGATGAGAGAACAAAGGTAATTGCCGGTGATGCCTCCCGGATGGCCATGATCTTGTTTCTCGTGGTGATAACCGCGGTGGGCATCGTTGTACTGGCACTGAAGAATGTTTTCCCTCAGTACACTCAGGCCGGAATCACCCTGTGTGATGCATCGGGATTGCTGGTTATTCTCTATACCGGAACCTACTGGTATTACAATAAAAAATATGGTTAAAATGGCTTTATAACTTATTTATGGTCATTTAATAGAGATTTGATAAAAAACAGTACTGGTTTGTGATGTTATGGAAAACAAATTGAAGGTTTATCGGGCCATGAATGAAATAACCCAGGAGGACCTGGCTAAGGCACTGGGAGTCACCCGTCAGACCATCATTGCCATTGAAAAAAATAAGTACGATCCTTCACTTAATCTGGCCTTTAAAATAGCAAGATACTTCAAAGTCCAGATTGAGGATCTTTTCATCTACAAGGATGAATGAAACTGCAGGGGATGGGTAATGCAAGGAATAAATCGCGGGGAAGGGTTATAAAAAATAATAAATTCAAAGAATATTTACAAAAGTATTACCAAATACATACTTGGTGAATAAAATAATCTAAAGGATAATAATTGGAATAACTGGAGCTTAAATGAAACTTTTCAACTCGTATAAAGATAGGAACGACTTTTTAAAACTTGTCCTGAAGATTGTTGTGGCCTTGGCCTTGATACAATTGTTCCGGGCGGCTATCTTTGGAAGTCTGTGGTGGGTGGTTAATCCCGGGGATAACATTACCCTCTTCCAAATGATCAATGGACTGGATTACCTGGTTGTGGGAATAGTCCTTCTTTTATATTTCAGGCCCTCCTTGAAAGATATCGGTTTAAATCAGGATGACATGATTCTGCGAACCCGGATTTTCTATGGGTTGGCCTTACTGGTCCTGATAACCTTGATAATCATTCCCTACACCTTCGGGTGGGAGCTCCAGATCCTTATCATGGGCCTGGTATTTGGTCTTATCACCCCCCTATTTGAAGAACTCCTCTTCAGGGGTTATATCTGGGGTAAGATATCCCAATCCCCGGGAATGGTCCATTCCCCTACTCTGACCCTCGGCACAGTGACTTTACTTTTCATGGTATGGCACCTGGGATATCTGGATGTTTTAATCCTTCATCCACTGGCCTCCACTAATATCCCCTGGATAATGGTCTCAAAAATGGGAATTGGATTGGTTTTGGGGTTAATAGTCGGATATTTACGTCTTAAAACCGGTAAAACATATGCTTCAATATTGTTCCATGGTCTCTGGAATGTCTTTGCACCTTAAGTGAATTTATACCGGGAATTGTAACTTGGGGAATTGTAATTATTAACCAAAAGGTAGCTTTAAAGGAGGTAACTTAAAGAGGCAGATTTAAAATATGGTAAAAAAAAGTTGAGCTTGATGTATTTAAAAAAAGGGCTTACAAGATCCTGCGGTTGGGTTCAGGATTACAGGAGTTATCTGGTGTCAGTTTCTTGCCTTCTTTAAGTTTAACCCCCATTTTTTCCAATACCGCACGGGTGTCCACTTTGGTGTTAACACATCCATCCCGTAGGAGGGGTACTCCCTGGCAGGGGAAATTGGAGAGGTTCATCATTGCCAGATTGAGGTCCTGGAAGCAGGCCACCCCTATAACTGCCTTGAACTTGTTCTGTTCCACTATTTTCTTGAGGAAGGTTGAACCAGGGATTATGAAAACCTGGAAACCCATTTTTTCCCCTTTATCCTTCAAAACACCGATCACACAGCGTTTACAGTTTTTGCACACCAGGCCGGATGTTTCCAGTTTTGCCTCGCATTCCAGGTGCCGGAGGCAGTGCGGTAAAACCAGGATGGTGTCCTGGGGGTCTATCTTTTTAAAATGCTTTTCATTAACTTTGTTTCGAACTTCTACACCTATGTTATCTACAATTTTAGCGTTTACACCCACGCTTTCTGAAAATTTCTTGAAGAGTCCGTAGAAAACATCCATGGTGAAAAGAAGCAGTTTGGGGAAAACAAGACGGTCCTTTTCAATGAGTATTCGGCCCAGTATAAGGGTGACTGATAATAGAATTAGGAGCAGGATTCCTGCTATTAAAACTACCTGGCCAAAAATTTGGTAAAATGCGGAAATGGTCATTTTTATCATCTAATATTTTATTTAGGCTTTAAAGAGATTTATTACATAAGGTCATTGGTTATAAAATATATCTCTAATTGGAGAATTTTTTTAGTATTAATACCTGAAAAAATATGGTAAATCGGAAAAATTTAAGTAATTATCATTTATTTATCATCCTATATATAAACTGCTTATTAAGTAATCCCTCGTTTTCACCGATGGAAACTAGGATGTTTCTCTGGGTAATTTTTCAATATTGAACTCTTTTAGGGGTCCTTTAATTTCTAAACCCCCTTTAATTGCGGATATTTCAACTCCAGAAAGATCTTCACAGGCACACAGTATATCCTGTTCAGGGTGGGTCCCGGGGGTGATTTTACAATCCAGGCGCACTTTTTCCCCGCAACTGGCCACCAGGGGTAGTCTCCGGGAGGTGGGATGATCTGAGGGTAAAACCACCAGGGGAGTTCCTATTTCCCTTAATAAAAAAATCAGTGACTTAATCCCTTCCTTACTCTTTGAAGTAGAGTTCAGGGCTGAAACTGCGATAATATCCTCTGGTTCCATGAACAGGACGATTTCCTCGTTATCGGGAGTTCCTATAAATATATGTCCCTGGTGGGCGAACTTGGCTACTCCCACCATCCCTGATTTTCCCTTCAAAAAAATAATTTCATGGGGTTGAAGGGGGATTTCCTGGTCCATGTATAATACTCTGCTTTCGTTTATTCCAATTCTTCCACATTGTCTGACTGGCAGGAGGGACATACTACTCTTCGTCCAATCCCATTAAATTCATTATCACAGTCCAGGCAACGATATCTCTTGGTTTTAAGCTTTTTCATTTTAATGTCAGCCATGGGGCCGCCTACAGTGCACATCGCATATCACCACCCATGTTTATATGATTCCCTGATATTAGTTTTTTTGGGTGGAAATCACTCCTAAATCAGTTCAGGGGCATATTTTTATTCTATAAATCATATAGTAATAACACTTAAAACACTTCAAATAACTCATAAAACTTAATTAGCAGAATTTATATTTCTACGCGACGGTGAGACTATTGAAAAACTTGATTTTTCCATTTTCGGCTATTGTAGGTCAAGAAAAAGTTAAAAAAGCCCTGGTATTGAATGCGATCAATCCATCTATTGGGGGGGTCCTGATCAAAGGGGATAAGGGAACAGGGAAGACCACGGCAGTGCGAGCCCTGGCTGATCTTTTACCTCCACTGCAGGTTATTAAGGGATGTCCCTTTAACTGTGATCCGGATGATCCGGCTTCTTTCTGTGATTCCTGCCGAGAGGAATCAGAAATAAAGGTGGAAGAAAAGAAAATGCGGGTGGTTGAACTGCCACTGGGAGCCACAGAAGACCGGGTGGTTGGATCAATTAACATTGAAAAAGCACTTAAAGAAGGTATGAAAGCACTGGAACCGGGTCTATTGGCCGATGCTAATCGTAACATCTTATATGTTGATGAAATAAACCTTCTGGATGATAATCTTGTTGATGTTCTCCTTGATGCCGCTGCTTATGGAATAAACACCGTAGAACGTGAAGGGATTTCACTGGTGCATCCTTCCAACTTCATACTGGTGGGAACCATGAACCCGGCTGAAGGGGAGCTCCGGCCACAGTTATCAGACAGGATAGGCCTGCAGATCTCAGTGCAGAGCATAATGGATATTGAGGACCGGGTGAAGATCATGGAAAGAAGGGAGGCCTTTGAAAGGGATCCCCATGCCTTCCGGGAAGAATTTAAGGAATACCAGGACCAGATACTGGAAAACATTATTGAAGCCCGCACACTCCTCCCCCAAGTCCAGGTTTCACCAGAGATGATGAAGGTAATAGCCCAGCTATGCGTTGATATGGGTGTGGATGGTCACCGGGCAGATATCGCCATTTTAAAGACTTCAAAAACCTTAGCTGCCTACTACAAACACCAGGAAGTTGAACCAATAGATGTGGAAGAGGCGGCTGCCCTGGTTTTAGGTGAAAGATTCCATAAAAAGTCACTGGATGAAGAGAAAATCAAAAAACAGATGAAAAACGCGGTGAATGAAGTTTCACGTGATGAAACTGGGGATGATAAAAAAAAGTCCCAGACCACGTAGAAACTGAACAGAAAAAGAGGGGTATGAAACTTAAAACCCTGAAAAAAGAAGAAGAAAAGGTGGAATCCCAGGAAGAAGAGGTGGATGTAAAAAAACTCCTGAAAACTAAGGGGAAAAAGAAACAGCGCATTTATGGTAAACGGATGGATTCTAAGACTCAAAAAGGCCGTTACATAAAAAGCAAACTTCCTAAAGACTCTTCTGGAGATATTGCCATTGACGCCACATTGCGGGCGGCGGCAATGAGTTCCAATGGTGAAATTAAGGTTAAAAGTGAGGATTTGCGTCATAAAATCCGTAAACACGGTGCCAAAGCATCCATTGCCATGGTGGTGGATATCAGTGGGTCCATGTTCTCTGACCGAAAGGCCAATAAATTGAAGGGAATTTTAAACAGTGTAATCGAGGATGCCAACCGGCACCACGACCGTATCAGTGTGGTGGGATTTAAAGGGGAAAAAGCAGAGGTAATCATTCCTACCACTGGCCGGGCTACTTCTTTCCGGGAACAGGTGGATAACATTCGGGTTGGTGGAACCACCCCCCTGGCTGCCGGTATGCAGAAGGGCCTGGAGATTCTGGAGAAGGAGAAATTAAAGGCGGAATTTGTTCCATTTCTACTGGTACTCTCGGATGGTATGCCCAATGTGGCCTTGGAAGAGGGTCCCATGAAGGACGCCCTTAATATCGCTGAGAAAATCAAGGAAAAAGAGATACACACTGTGATCATAAACTTTGAAAGGTCGGTGCGCTATGGTCATGAAGTGAACATGGAACTGGCCCTGGCTGCCGGGGGACGCTACTACGACCTGGAAGATTTAAAGGATCCCGCCGGAGCCATGGCCAAGTTACTGGAATATGAGCGGGAAAATCTTTAGATCTTATTGCAATCAGATTTAAATATTCGATATTGGCATTTTTTTATTTTTTTATCCTATTTAGCGCCTGTCCTGATAAAAAGATTCTTTTTTAAATCATTTTAAGGTGGACCTAATTAAGAATTAAAAATAAACTAATTAAAAATTAAAAAAATTGTAAAAAAGAAGCAGGTTAAACTATTTTTAATGTCTGTAAAATCTGTTTATAGGCTTCTTCTGTCTGGTTCAAGGTAAGAGGGCTGCAAATGTATTCAAGGGTGTAGTAGTAATTATTTTTTTCAATGATGGTTGTTTTTTGGGCTGTGTTCTGGCTGTAACTTCCCATCTGGATGGCAGCGAGGTTGGAAACCCCTACGTTGACTGCTGATGAATTGCTGGTGTTGGTGATTAGAGAGGTGGCATTGGGTGCACTAACTAAACCCTGGGGTTTGGGCTGCATACTGACTATTATGAAAGCAGAAGAATCCTGGCCAGTCACTCCCGTGGTGTATTTTAATGTAACCTCGGAGTAGATGGTGTTCTGACTGAAATTCCCTATTACATGGTCCTGTGCCCATGCATTAGGATATTGAAAGCTCATCTGACCTTTCTGGAAACTGTTGTTTCCATATAGGCTCATAGCAACAACAAAGGCTAATACTACCACTAATATAACCACAGCCGCTAAAATCAGGTTTTGCCTTTCCATATTATCATATTCCTACCTGTTTTACACCTAAAATTTCATTTTCCATGTTCATTCAACGGGCTATCAAAATAACATCCTAATTGTATTTACTATTATGTTTTTTTAGGTTGTAAATACCTTTGGATGAAAATCTTCATTATAGGTGAAAATAAAAATTTAATTCCAGATCTGGTATGAATATGAGTTCCATATACTCTGAATCAGGTATTGAAAGTATCGTGTTTTTTTCAGCTTGAGAAAAAAACCGTTTTAAAATTTATTTTCAAACAAAAACCTTTTAAAAAATCCAGTTTATGAATTGATCCCTAAAATGATTTATTTTTGAGGTGGTGTAAAGGACTAAATACCAGTAATTTCAAAACACATGTTCACAGATTGGATTTATACGGTTTAGTCAAATCCCATCTTAACATTAAAATCTTTAAATTTTGATTCCATGCCTCATAAAGTAGTTATATACCACGCAGAACAGTGTGATCCGAAAAAGTGCACCACCCGTAAACTGGCTAAGCAAAAGGAAATCAGGATGGTTTCTCGTCTGAACCAGATCCCCCGAGGTGCCCTGGTACTGGACCCCTTCTCACCCAAGGCAGTCTCCCCCGAAGACCATGATTTAGTAGTTGAAAAAGGGATTGTAGGCCTTGATTGTTCATGGAAGCGGATTGACAAGTCTTCGGCCATGTTCAGGGGAACAGAGACTCATCGCTCCCTTCCTTTCCTGGTGGCAGCCAACCCCACCAATTATGGTAAACCCTGTATACTGTCCACTGCCGAGGCAGTGGCAGCAACCTTATATATAGTGGGGCTTAAAGATAATGCTATTCAGATTATGTCCCACTTCAAGTGGGGACCTCATTTTCTGGAGCTTAATCATGAGCTCTTAGAGGCATACTCCCGGGCTCGTAGCAGTCGGGAAGTTGTAGATATTCAGAATGAATTCATAGGAGGCTAAATAATGGCTAGATTCGAAGAAGCAGAGAACAGAATATTCAAGATCAAGATTTGTCTCAAATGTAACGCTCGAAACCCACCAACCGCCAAGACCTGTCGTAAGTGTGGATACAAGGGCTTAAGATACAAAGCCAAAGAACCAAGAGGATAAATATTTTTCCTAATCCTATCCTCTATGACTAGTTCTAGGGGGATTGGGAAAATAATATCTTATTTTATTTATTTTAATTTTTAATCAAATAATCAAGTTACAATTATCAGTTAATTAATTGAAAAATTGCAATTATAATTTTATTATTATACAGGATGTGATCTTGGTGAAGGTAGAAGAATACTTAACTGAATCCCTGAAAAAGGGTAAACTTCATTTAACTCTTCTTGATCCAGAAGAGCAGGACCCTCAAAAGGCCCTGGAAATTGCTACCGAAGCGGTGGCCGGGGGTACTGATGGAATTATGCTAGGTGGGTCCACCACCGACTCCCAGGATCTGGATGCAACTGCCAAAATACTCCAGGAGAACCTGGATGTGCCCATAATCCTCTTTCCCGGTAACACCACTGGAGTGAGCAGTTACGCTGATGCCATATTTTTCATGAGTTTACTTAATTCCAACAATCCTTACTGGATTATCGGTGCACAAGCATTAGGGTCTCCAAAAATCAAAAAAATCGGAATCGAAACCATCCCCATGGGATACGTTATTGTGCAGCCCGGTGGAACTGCTGGATGGGTGGGAGATGCCAAACTTATCCCCCAAAACAAATCAGACATTGCTGCGGCCTATGCCATGGCTGCAGAGTTCCTGGGAATGAGATTATTCTATCTGGAGGCGGGTTCCGGAGCAGAACAGCCCATACCTCCTGAGATGATCCAGAAGGTTAAAATGTTAACCAACCATGTGGTACTGGTAGGTGGAGGTATCAGGACCGGAGAAGATGCCCGAAAAGCAGTCCAGGCCGGCGCAGATATCATTGTTACAGGAACCGTGGTGGAAAACACCTCCCACATAAAGGAAAAAATAGCCGGAATTGTGGAAGGGATTAAATCCATTTAAAATTTATATCCACTCTTTTTTTTTTATTTCCATTAATTTTTACACTTATATTTTGGCCGGGTTTATTCTTTCTCCATTTATTCCATGTATGGGCCTATCCGTTGTTATTTTATGGGGTTTTTCAAGGTATAGTATTAGTAATCCTCAAGTCTAAATGGAAAAAAATTTATTCCCCAGACAGGGTAATATTACATCGAGAGGTGAAACCATGTGTGAGTCAAATGGATACGATTTCATAGCTAGTAAGTTAAAGGAAAACCTGGATCTTAAAAAATCTCCAGTAGCCATAAAATTCGTTTTAAGAGAAAAAGATATTCCTGAAGGCATCCCCAAAGTTGATGAAGCATTAAGACACTGTGAACTGGTGCAGAAAGCCAGTAAAGGTGATGTTTTTTATGCCACAGTTGAGGAACAGAAGTGTAAAGGAGGCGCAGCTGCACTGGGCCTTATGGATGCCCCGGAGAAGATCAAGACTGGTGAGTTCTACTATGAACTGGGCCGTTTTTCGGGTTTAGGATCCGCCAAAAAAACCATGGAATCCATACCCAAGGTCGACCCCATAATGTACGCCCTTTTATATGCTCCCCTGGATAAGGCCACCTTTGACCCGGATGTTATTGTACTCATAGTTAACCCTGCTCAGGCCATGAAGCTTTCACAGGCCCTGGTTTACACCATGGGTGGACGGGTGGAAGTGGACTTTGCGGGAATCCAGTCCATCTGTGCCGATGCAGTTGCTGGACCGTTCACACGCCGCCAGCCTAACATCACCCTGGGATGCAGTGGTTCCAGAGGATATGCTGATATAAAAGAGGATGAGGTTATTGTAGGCCTCACTGGAGAAAACATTGGCTGTGTGGTCAATGCCCTGGAAAATATGAGTTAAGTTTATAATAACTTTATTATAATTTCTTTTTTCAGGTTCCAAAATCAATTTAATTTTTTTAAACCATCCAAAACCTTAAGATAATCATGGTAACGGTTTATATTAACCAGTTCTAATTCATTCTCTCCCGGAACCCCGTAAAGTGACACTCCCTCCGCCACCATCCTCCGTAGTATGGGGTTAAGATTATCCTCTGCACCAGAAAGATAACGCTTCAAGAGCGATGTGTAACAGGCAAAGGGCATCCCTAATCCTTCAGCACTATTAAGATATCCGGTTCGGCCTCGGGCCAGAATAGATATTGTATTCTCGGAGTCCTGGCTATTGGTAAGCTGGTCCAGGAGGTTCTGTATGGTAGGAGTGGTGACAGTGGGCTGATCCCCAGCCAGGCACAAACAATAGTCATATTTGGAGTTAAGCACTCCATTGAGGAGTGTTTGGGATAACTCCACCTCTACCTCGGGATTTTCAATTATATGGAGGCGAGAATCAGTTATACTCTCTAATGCTGGGTATAATTCGTCCATAAAATGTCCAAGAACCACGATGCACTCGTCAATATCAGTGCGCAGTGCATTTTTGACTGTGAAATTTATGAGAGGGTCTCCGTTGATTTCAAGAAGTAATTTATGCCTTATTTCCATTCCCTTACTTTTAAGGTCTTCTCTCATTCGCCGGTTTTTACCAGCGGCAGTTATGATACATGATGCTCCGTTCATGGGTGTTACTCCTGATGGGGGTTAATCTGGAAAAATAAATTAAAGAAGGGTTGTGGGGAGGTCAAGTTAATCTGACGATCTCGGCGTGAATCACCAGGCCGGCTCCACTTCCTTCCGTCCACATAACAATTTTTATGGGGTAGTTCAGGTTGTTGTAGACTTTTACCCCTACGGTAGGGCTGGTGTCGTAGGCAATGGCCAGTTCATCCCATCTAATTCCGCTGGGCAGGGGTAGACCAGCTGATGTGGTGGCTCCCCGGAGGGATCTGGCTGCCGGGCATACTCCGTGCACCGCGGATCCACCGGTGGCATTGGGGTCAATGCAGGGTTCAAATCCAATATTTTCTTTCCCATTGGACCCGGTTTTTGGGGGTATTATGGTGCCGTTCCAGGCCCGGGCGAAGGACATGGCATTGTATGCCCGAGCGGAATCCCCGTATTCTGGGTGGGATCCCAGAGCTTCAGTGTAACTGGAGGTCACATTTTCATTGTGGGTTCCCATATAGGCCATTACTGGTGAGCCACTGGGATAATTTTTCATGTAGGTCACCACCGAGTCCCCGAAGAAGGTTTTTATATCCTCCGGAACGACCTGGTTTCTACCGTCACTGAATCCAGTGAGGGAATAATCAAGGTATATGTAATCTCCCACTGATGATTTATTATACCATTTCGTAAAGGTGGTGATACTCACGTATTCATGGGGAATGGTGTCATTTTTAATATCTGATGCTGCAATGGTTTTCAGCAGTTCACCGGATTTACCTCCTTCCCGGATCTCCACTCCATCCTTGGTTTTAACCCCCACGGTATACTCGGTCTTGTATCCCCATACAAATGTTTGTGGGGGGTTCACGACCAGTTTTTGACCCTGAACACTTAAATAACCCGGGCCCTCGAATCCCTGGGCCACTCCCTGGGAAGAAATACTGCCGTTGGCTAGAATGGACAGGGGTGTTTCCAGTGTCCCAGTTAGAAATCCACTGATAATCTGGGGGTATTTTTCTTCTTCCAGTAAATTTTGCAGGTATTCAAAATGATATAAAACCGGCACTTTCCTTACTTTAGCATCATCCACCACTTTCATACCAGAAACCACGGTATCGCCAATGGAGAGGGCAGATATCTCTTCTGGTTTTTGTGGGGGGAAATAGCCTTCAATGTTGTTACCAACAAAACTAAAACTTATTATAATTATTATCAGAATACCAAAGGCTAATATTGGATTTAACAATGATCTGCGCATTTTTTAAGCCTCCCCTCTCAAATATTATTTCTATTATTTTGCCGCAAGGGCCTCCTTTAAACACTGGGTGATCTCTATAATTTTCCGCTGCCCGTTACCCCCAATAAATACATGGGGATATTCTTCAGAGCATTGGAGTGCAAATTCAACTACATCTTCTACATCAGTCAGATTGTAAACTTTTCCCTGGTATTCCTCTTCCTCCAGTACTTTCTGCACTTCTTGGCGGGTGTCGTCCAGTCCAGGGAAAAGGGCTATGATCGGGCAACCAGTTTTAGAAGCTTCCCGGAAAATATCCAAACGGCACATTTCACCCTTACGGGGAGTTCCCAGGATTATAACCGGAAATTTAACTTCATTAAGAACTGCAGCAGCAGCATCGGCATTATCAGTTTTGCCAACCACTATCTGGGAATGGGGGAGATTGATAACTGAGGCTCTCCCTGGCAAAACTTGGAACTCTTTAAGGGTTTTTTCAATGGTCTCTTTGGATATTCCCATTATTTCTGCTGCTTTTGATGCAGCAGCTGCATTCTCACGATTGAAATCTCCAAATAAGTTTAATTTATAGGGAGTTTTGGTGAAAAGGTGAGTTTCTCCTGCTGTTTCACTTAACGCGTCCAGACTTTTATTGTCTTGATTTAAAACAATTTTTTTCCCGGTTACGAATTTCTGTAAGGATTTCCGGTAATTTTCCAGGGAGTGGTGTACTTCCAGATGGTCTCGGCCTACGTTGGTCACCACCACCAGGTCAAAGTCAAAGTTGTGGTTACAGAAGTCCAGGGTCATATCGCAGACTTCTACCAGGAGAACATCGTAATCATGGGTGGCTGCTTCTAAAATCACTTCAGTGTAGCCTTTAAAGCCCCCACCTGCATTTCCACCAGTAAGAACGTTCAAACCGGCATTTTCCAGTATGCTGGCAATCATCATGGTGGTGGTGGTCTTTCCATTGGTACCAGTGACACCAATGGTGAATAGGGAACGATGAGAAGTTACAACATCGGATAAGAGCTTATTTTCAGACTTAATTTGTTGAAAAGCAGGTTTATTCCATAAACCCGGGCTCAAAACCACTAAATCAGAGTCTTCAATTTTTCCAAAATCATGAAATCCCCGATCAACATCCAGACCTTCGCCTGCTTCTAATTCAACGTCCAGATTGACATCGGAAGCATAAACAGTATAACCGTGATTGAGAAGAGATTCAACAGCATTAAGGCCCTCTACTCCCAAACCAATCACTGCAGCATTCATTATAACAACCATTTTAATTTTCCAAAAGAGTGTATCACTATCACGTATATAACAATAGGTTGGCATTTTTAATATATAACTATAACTCCAGCAATGCCCTCCTATGTTATATAACCGTTTTAAGAGTGTATAAAGTTCTTTAAAGCTTAAATAAAATTTTATTGGCATGAGGAATATTATAAATCCATAATATTGTAAAAATATTCATTATTAAATGGTTAATTTTTCCTGTTTTTTTATTCTTTAAACTCTGGCGGTAATCAGAAGTTTGTACAAAATTTTTAGGTTGTTACCCCAAACCATATACCATAATCCAACCAATACATTTTAAACAACTTAAACAGTTTAGGGTAAAAAACTTTTAATTAATTAACAGAAATTATTAACAAATTTTAAGGATAGATACCACTTATAATTTGTACTAGAGCATCCAGGTGTCACCTATGAACACGATAAAAGATCTTTCTAAGGAAATTGTAAAACGCATCGAAGACATAGCCCAACCAGTGAAGATAATGCATGTCTGCGGATCCCATGAACACACTATAATGCAGCATGGTATTCGGACTCTGCTACCTCCAGAGGTGGAAGTGGTAGCGGGCCCCGGATGTCCGGTGTGCTGTGTACCCGCCCGTGAGGTGGAGGAATGTCTGCAACTGGCTAAACAGGGAGTAACCATTGCCACCTTTGGTGACATGTTAAGGGTTCCCGGGGGAAGTGGAACACTATCTGAAGCAAAAGCAGAAGGAGCAGATGTTAGAATAGTGTATGGAGTAAACAATGCCGTGGAATTAGCTCAAAAAATTGATAACGATGTGGTTTTCATGGCCGCAGGATTTGAAACCACCGCACCAACTACTGCTGCGGAAATCGTTGCCAATCCTCCAGAAAACTTCTCAGTTCTTTCCTGTCACAGAATGATACCACCTGCACTCCAGTTCTTAATTGAATCCGGGGAAGTGAATCTCAACGCCCTCATAGAACCGGGTCATGTGTCCACCATCATCGGAACCAAACCTTACGATATTTTCTCAGAGAAATACGAAATTCCTCAAGTGGTAACTGGTTTCAACCCCATGGACGTTCTCATAGCAGTGTACCTGATTTTGAAACAGCTCCATGAAGACAAGGCATTCGTACAAAATGAATATAAACGGGCAGTTCGAGAAGAAGGAAATTTAAAAGCACAGGAACTTCTCGACGAAGTATTTTACATTAAAACCAAGGAATGGAGAGGTTTCCCTCCTATACCTAACTCGGTTATGGAAATCAAGGATGAATTCAGCCAGGTCAATGCCCGGGAACGATTCGATATCGAAGTGGGCAATATCCCGGAAGTGGTCAGTGGTTGTATCTGTGGAGCTATACTCCGGGGAGTAGCCCGTCCTGAGGATTGCCGACTTTTCCGTAAAGAGTGCAACCCCACTAATCCCATCGGAGCATGCATGGTTAGTAAGGAAGGAACCTGCAATATAGCTCATCGCTATGGTTCATTTTAAACCAGGTATTGAGTGTTAATGGTAAATCAGTAGGACTATAATCTGTTCTGGGAAAATTAATGGATAAACATGGTGAAATAGCTTGATTAAAGCCGTAGCTGTAGATGTTGATGGAACCATAACTGATAGCCGGCGAAGACTGTGCTGCAGTGCAATGGAATCCCTTCGTTCTGCCGAAGAAAAAGGCATACCTGTAATCATAGTCACCGGGAACATCCTCCCGGTCACCAAAACTCTTTCCATATTCATGGGTACTTCCGGAGGGTTAGTAGCTGAAAATGGGGGTGTTATAGAATCACCCCAGGGCAGGAAGATATTAGGGGATATTGAAAAGTGTCAAAGGGCCTATGAATTTTTAAAAACAAAGTATGCCCTGGAAAAAGTGGATTTTTCCCAAGAAAGGGTTTCCGAAATTGCCTTTTATAGGACACTTCCCGTAGAATTGATTAAAGATGCACTGAAGGATTTTGACGTGAAGATATACGATACCAGATTTGCACTGCACATCACTGATCCAGCAGTGGATAAGGGGTCCGCCCTGGTTCGTGTGGCTGAGGATATGGGTATCCGGCCAGAGGAGATCCTGGCCATAGGGGACAGTGAAAATGACCTAGAATTTCTAAAAGTAGCGGGATTGAAGGTGGCAGTGGCCAATGCCAACCCCGAGCTCAAAGCCCGAGCCGACTACGTAACTGAAAAATCCTATGGAGATGGAGTCAAAGAAGCTTTAGAGAGGTTTTTACCATGATAAATGAGATAAGCAACCGTGCATTAGATTACGCTCTTAAAAGCGCTGATCAGGCGGAGGTATACGTCGAGATCAGTGATGGTGTGGATGCAACCATTCAGAACGACCAAGTGGACTTTGCCAAGGAATCCTACTCTATGGGCGTGGGTATCCGGGTCATCTGTGACGGTAAAATGGGTTTTGCATACACCACTCAAAGTGAAAGAATAGAAGAAACAGTCCAAAACGCAATCTCCAATGCCCAGGCAAATCTGGTGGATGAAAATTTAGAATTCGCCCCTAAATCAAATTATTCTCCTATTAAAGGAGTTTACGATGGAAAAATTAACACCCTGGAACTGGAGGACACTATTGAACTGGGAAAATCCATGATCAGCACGGTACTGGAAAATAAATGCCAACCAACCTCTGGCGGGGTAACGGCTAGCTGTTTGAAAATTTTAATAACCAACTCCAATGGAATGGTCTGTGAAGATAAAGCCACCTATTTCTCCGGGTATATTGCAGTGAACACCCCTGACCGGGAAGGTGTCTCCACTGCCAGTGAATCTGACTCATCCCGAAAACTGGACATAGAGCCGGAAAATATTGCAAATAAAGCCTGTGAAGTTGCCTTAAATTCCAGGGAAGGGAAAACCATAGAAACTGGTGACATGAAAGTGTTGCTGGATCACCATGCCGCAGCAGGTCTTCTCTCCACCTTTTCCCAGGCAATAAACGGGGACAATGTACAGAGGGGTCGTTCCATATACGCCGATAAGATAGATACCCAAGTTTCAACGCCATCTCTAAGTATATACGATGATGGAACTTTCCCGGGTGGTCTTTACTCATCTCATGGTGATGGAGAAGGAACACCATCCCAGAAAACTACCATAATAAAGGATGGGGTTCTGCAGAACTTTTTATACGATATACACACAGCCAACAAGGGGGATGTGAAGAGTACCGGCAATGGAATGCGTGCTTCATTCAATGACATGCCTGCAGTGAGTTTATCCAACCTGGTACTGGAATTTAAAGACTACGAAGAAATTTCCCAAATACAGAATGGCTTACTGGTTACTGATGTTCTGGGAGCACACACTGCCAACCCTATTTCTGGGGATTTCTCAGTGGAAGCCATGAATGCCTTCAAGATCCAGGCTGGCGAGGTGGTTTACCCGGTTAAAAAATCCATGCTCTCCGGAAACATTTTTTCCATGTTAAAAGAAGCCACAGCTGCTTCACACCAAACCCGACAATTAGGGCCCTTCATCACCCCGCCCCTAACTGTTTCCAGCCTGAGAGTGGTGGGTTAAGGAATTGTAGAGACGGGGTGGGTAGAATATCCTGGTGGACGGATTATGGTAAATCCTGATATTCAGGGGGTTCTTTCAGATTATCTGGCCATAACTTCCAACCATCAGCTCTCACGCTGTAAAGTGGCATCTACCCTGAAAACCCAGGACTTTGATGATGAAAAATCACAGTGGGATGAGCATCAACGTCTAAGAACTAGATTCTGGAAGTTTTACCGGGATAATTCTAGTTTAAATCCCCAGGATATAGGGGGTGGACCAGTTAAAAAATCTTTTTTTTCTTACCTGGATCTCAAGGTCCAGATTGCCGAAAAAATATACCAGAACTGTATTTTATGTGAAAAAATGTGCCATGTTGACCGGACTCGTGAAACCGGGGAATGTGGAGTGACGCATCCATTGATTGCCTCGGAATTTCTCCATGTTGGTGAAGAACCACCCCTGGTACCCAGCCACACCATCTTTTTCACCGGTTGCAACTTCCAGTGTGTTTACTGCCAGAACTGGGATATAAGTCAACGAACCCGGGGAATCCCCCTGAGTGAAGAGGAACTGGCCGGGGTAATTGAAAAAAGGAGGAGGGAAGGGTCCCGGAATGTGAATTTTGTCGGGGGAGATCCAACCCCTAACCTGCCCTACATCCTGCGTACCATGAGGCGGGTCCGGGAAAACATACCTGTGGTGTGGAACAGTAACATGTACCTGTCCCAGTATGCTATGCATCTTCTGGATGGGTTTGTTGACCTTTATCTGACGGATTTCAAGTATGGAAATGATGCCTGTGCCCAGAGACTCTCGGGCATCCCGAATTATATGGAGACGGTTGGCCGTAATCATAAACTGGCCCAGAAATCAGGAGATATGATAATCAGACATCTAGTTCTACCTAACCATGTGGAATGCTGTTCAAAACCACTACTCGACTGGATATCCAGAAATTTAGGTCTGGATGTAGTTTTAAACATTATGGGTCAGTATCATCCAGTTTACCATGCACCCGAATATGGTGAAATCTCCCGAGCATTGATTCGCAGTGAATTGGTGGAAGTCATTAACTATGCACAGGATTTGGGGGTTAGGAACGTTATTTAGCTTAGTGAAGGTATTAAATTTCCTAACACAATATGCTAGCCTTATAAAGAACAAGTTCTATAATACAATCCAGATTGATTTAAAGATTGACATCTAATAAAACAGTTTATACATTTAAAAAAAATCACATTCAAATAAAAAATAAATTAATTTAATAAGTTGAATTGGCCATATTTTAGGATATTTTAGGATATTTTAGGATATTTTAGGATATTTTAGGATATTTTAGGATATTTTAGGATATTTTAGGATATTTTAGGATATTTTTGGGTAGTTGAGATGTTTAAGAGGTTTTTTAATGGAAAACATAGAAAATAAGGAAAATGTTTCTACTGAAGAAATATTCAGTGATATTAAACGGGATTATCCTGATGTTGAAAGGTTAGTTATGGAAGATGAGGATTCAACCGTATTCTGCATCTATGCGCCAGATGATGTTCTCTGGAAGATATTCGAGGATTGGATGGAACTGGTAAGCAGTATTGAATTCAACGCTGGAACTGATGAAGAGCACTACCTTCGGGTTATACCTTGATATTTTTATAAACCCCGTTTCTATTGTTTTTACCAGATTTGTTCAATTATAATTATAATTTAATTTCTGTTTAATTTCTGATTAGTTTAGTTCTAGTTAGTTTAGTTCTAGTTAGTTTAGTTCTAGTTAGTTTAGTTCTAGTTAGTTTAGTTCTAGTTAGTTTAGTTCTAGTTAGTTTAGTTCTAGTTAGTTTAGTTCTAGTTAGTTTAGTTCTAGTTAGTTTAGTTC